>Ga0307410_10000148_pt1 | contig 25187 bp, 23 predicted proteins | sample 322Ometagenome_3_FD_203707 | JGI IMG/M metagenome (GOLD analysis project Ga0307410, IMG submission 203707) | Maize rhizosphere microbial communities from greenhouse at UC Davis, California, United States - 322HYB-O-3 | ecosystem: Host-associated > Plants > Roots > Rhizosphere > Soil | place... | reverse complement strand
ACTTGCAATTCTTAACCCTTAAAAGTGTGTTAATGTCTAAAATGTTTTCAGCATTACATTAAAAAAATGTAAATTCGCACACTATGAAAATACAAGATATTCAAGCAATACAATTGTTGCTTGCAACACCAAAAAAAATTGCAATAATTCCGCACAGAGGCCCAGATGGTGATGCCATGGGTTCTACGCTTGGTTTATACCATTTTTTAATCAAAAACAATCATCAGCCAACTGTGATTGCCCCAAATGATTTTCCTGATTTCTTAGCCTGGCTTCCGGGTTCAGAAACTGTCAAAATATTTGAAAAAGATACTGATAACTGCACTAAAATTTTAGAAGAAGCAGAGTTAGTATTTACTCTTGACTTCAATGCTTTTCATCGTACAGGGGAAATGGAACATACTTTAGCCAGGCTAAAAGTTCCGTTTATTATGATTGACCATCATCAAAAACCCGATGATTATGCAGCTTATATGTATTCCGACACTTCTTTTGGATCTACCTGTGAAATGCTGTATAATTTTATTTCCTTTTTAGATAAAAAAGGAGATTTAGATAAAACAATTGCAACTTGTATTTATACCGGAATATTGACAGATTCAGGATCATTCCGTTTTCCCGGAACAACTGGAAATACACACCGTATTATTGCAGAATTAATAGATTTGGGAGTCGAAAACACTCAAATTCCTGTACTTTTATTTGATAATAGTTCCTACAGCCGTTTACAATTATTAGGCCGCGCTTTGCAAAATATGAAGGTTTTTGAAGAACACAAAGCCTCATATACAACACTAACTCAGGCCGAACTGGATGCTTTTAATTATATAAAAGGAGATACTGAAGGAATTGTTAATTACGGATTAAGTATAAAAGGAATTAATTTTACTGCTATTTTTATAGAAAATAAAGACGAAAAAATAATCAAAATATCATTCCGTTCACAAGGAGGTTTTGATGTGAATCAGTTTGCCAGAGATCATTTTAATGGCGGCGGACACAGTAATGCAGCCGGCGGAAGATCTGAAGCAACCATGGAAGAGACTGTTAAAAAGTTTGAAGATTTAGTAACTAAACTAAAAATATAACCCCATATGAACTACTTAAAACTAAGCATTTATAGCCTGCTCTTTGCTGTTTTATTGGTAAGCTGTAAACAACACGAAGATGTAAGGATGCCTATTCACAGGTCTTCGGGTACTTTTATGAAAAAATCGGCTGACCGAAATAAAAAATTAGTAAGCAGTGAAGAAGATGTTATTAAAAAAATCATCAAAAGCAATCCGAAAGTAAAATATTATGCTTCTCAAAAAGGATATTGGTATACATACGAAGAGCAAAACCTAACTGACACTTTGAGACCGAAAAAAGGTGATATCGCCTATTACAACTTAGAAGTAAAAGATATTGAAGGTAAAGTTATTTATGCCGAAGCAGATCTGGGTCCACAAACATATTATGTTGACAAACAAGAAATCATGATGGGGCTGCGCCATGGTATCAAACTAATGCATAAAAACGAAACTGTTACTTTCCTGTTTCCGTCGCATATTGCATATGGCTATCATGGAGACAATAAAAAAATAGGAACAAATGAACCCTTAATGTGTACCGTTACCCTTAGAAATTTTGTTCCGGAAGAAGCTCCTAAAACGACTACGCCAAATGCATCAGGTACATCAGGTACGCCAAATACATTTAGTACACAAAAACCTAAGCCGGTAAGTTCTAAACCGGCAGCCCAAATAAAAAAAGACACTTTAAACCCATAAAAAACAACATTTTAAAATGAAAAAAAGTATTGCAATTTTACTATTGACCGTTATCTCGTTTTATTCTTGTAAAGACAAACACAGTAACCTTCCAGACGGTTTATACGCCGAGATAGAAACTAATGAAGGAAGCATTATTGTTGAATTAGACTATAAAAAAGCACCTATAACGGTTGCAAATTTTATCACTTTGGCTGAGGGCAAAAATGAATTTGTTACTGAAAGCCTTAGAAAAAAACCATTTTTTGACGGTTTGAAATTTCACAGAGTTATTGAAGATTTTATGATCCAGACCGGAGACCCGTCAGGAACTGGTTCAGGGGATACCGGTTATAAATTTAAAGACGAATTCTCAGATTTAAAATTTGATAAAGGAGGTATTTTGGCAATGGCAAATAATGGTCCGGGAACAAACAGCAGCCAATTTTTCATTACCCACGTTGAGACTCCATGGCTAAACGGAAAGCATACTATTTTTGGTCATGTAGTTGATAAAGGAATGGAAGTAGTTAATAAGGTAATTCAGGGGGATAATATCGTTTCTGTAACTATTATCAGAAATGGTGAAGCGGCTAAGAAATTTGACGCTGTAAAAGTATTTCACGATTATTTTTCGGATATAGCAAAAGAGCAAAGTAAATTTGCCGGAATTCAAAAAGAAAAAATAGATTCTTATACTGCATTAAAAGCAAAAGCAACAAAAACAAACAGTGGTTTAGAGTATGTTATAACAGAAAAAGGTGCAGGTAAAAAACCAGCAGCCGGAACACAGTTATACATTCATTATGCGGGATTTCTAGAAGACGGAACTTTATTTGATACCAGTATTGAAGATGTTGCTAAAACTTTTGGAAAATTTGATCCTGCAAGAGCTGAAGCAAAAGCCTATCAGCCAATTCCTTTTCAGGCAGGCCGTAAAGATGGTATGATTCCTGGTTTTATTGAAGGTATTGAGAAGCTTTCTTTTGGAGACAAAGCTGTTCTTTTTATTCCATCGCATTTAGCGTATGGAGCAACAGGAGCCGGAGGAGTTATTCCGCCAAATGCTAATATCATCTTCGAAGTACAATTATTAGAAAAACCACAATAATCAACATAGACTTAAATTCTGAATTACAATGAAATTTAAATATCTATTTATATTCTGTCTGGCAATAGCAAATATCCAGGCACAAACGACAAAAAAACCGGTTTCAAAAAAACCGGCTGCAACAAAAACTGTAGCTGCTAAAAATCCTGCTGAAGGGATTTTTGCAACAATTTCTACAACTAAAGGCGATATCGTTTTGTCTTTAGAGTATGTAAAAGCCCCCTTAACAGTGGCAAATTTTATCTCTTTGGCAGAAGGTAAAAATCCAAATGTAAAAGTGGAAAGGCTAAAAGGCAAACCTTTTTATGACGGATTAAAATTTCACAGAGTTATAAATGATTTTATGATTCAGGGTGGTGATCCTGACGGAAACGGTACAGGTGGCCCGGGATATTCTTTTAAAGATGAATTTGTACCTGAGTTAAAGTTTGAAAAAGGCGGTGTTTTAGCAATGGCTAATTCGGGACCAGCTACAAACGGAAGCCAGTTTTTTATCACGCATAAAGATACTCCATGGTTAAACGGTAAACACACTATTTTTGGCCATGTGGTTTCAGGAATGGACAATGTAAACAAAATTGTTCAGGATGACATTATGACTAAAATTACGATTACACGCAAAGGTGCCGCTGCCAAAAAATTTGATGCTGTAAAAGTTATTACCGATGAGTCAAAAAAAGAAGAAGCTAAAAAAGCTGAAAGCCAAAAAGTAATTACTGCAAAAGCAGCTTATTTTGCAAGCGCAAAAGCTGAAGCGACAACAACAGCTTCTGGTTTAAAATATAAAATCATACAAAAAGGTTCTGGTGTAAAACCAGCCGAAGGAACTACCTTCTTTTTTCATTATGCAGGTTATTTTGAGGACGGAAATCTTTTTGACAGCAGTATGGCTGAAGTAGCAAAAGCTTACGGTAAATACGATGCCAACAGAGATGCTCAAAAAGGATATCAGGCATTTCCTTTTGTTGCTGGCAAAAAAGACGGAATGATTCCCGGATTTCTTGAAGCGCTGGACATGATGACTGATGGTGATAAGGCAATTTTCTTCCTTCCTGCAAATTTAGCTTATGGAGAAAAAGGTGCCGGAGGAGTTATTCCGCCAAATGCAACTTTAATTTTTGAAATAGAAACGTATAAAAACCAACCTGTTAAATAATTATTTCAGATTTTTTTTCAGTATAAAGAAAGCCATTAAAAATTAATTTTTTAATGGCTTTTCTGATTTCTCATTTCTATTAAATATGCAATTTACATTTCAAAACAACCCTTAAAATTACAACAATTACAAGCTTTATATGCTTTTTTCGTTAAATCCTGAACAAAATACGTTATCTTTGTCGGCTTGAATTTTTAAAACCCATACAATAGAATGTCACAAAATAATGTATTAAAAGGAGTGTTTTTTGTTGCTTTAGGAGCTACAACTTACGGGATGTTAGCTACTTTTGTAAAAATGGCTTATTCTGAAGGATATACTACTGCCGAAGTTACAACCTCTCAGTTTGTACTTGGTATTATTGGTATTTTATTGATCAATTCTTTTCAAAAAATAAAAAACAAAAACACTGCTGTAAAAGCAACTCCAAAGAATATTATTAGTTTAATGACTGCGGGAACTTCATTAGGAATGACAAGTTTATTCTATTACCTGGCTGTAAAATTTATTCCCGTATCAATTGGAATTGTTTTGTTAATGCAGACCGTTTGGATGGGAGTTTTACTTGAAATGATTTTAGAAAAAAAATTACCTTCAAAACAAAAAGTTATTGCTGTTTTCATTGTTCTTACAGGAACTGTACTTGCAACCAACATTATCAATAATGATATAAAACTAGATTGGAGAGGGATCGCATGGGGACTTTTGGCAGCAGCTTCTTTTACAACTACAATGTTTACTGCAAATCGTGTGGCTACAGAAATTTCATCTGCTCAACGCAGCTTATATATGCTTTTGGGCGGGGCAATAATTGTATTTTCGTTTGCATTCTTTACACAGGTTACACCTTTTAATCTTGCCATTTTTATGAAATGGGGAATTATTTTATCATTATTCGGAACCATTATCCCGCCTATGCTGATGAATGCAGGATTTCCTTTGACCGGTATTGGATTAGGAAGTATTGTTTCTGCTCTGGAGCTTCCTGTTTCTGTGATGATGGCTTATATTTTATTGAATGAAGAAGTTATTTTTATTCAATGGATTGGAATTATATTAATCATTTTGGCAATCATTATTATGAATGTCAATTTCAAACGAAAAAAATAACAATTTTATCCTTTCAAAAAAAAGCTGCGATAACGTTATAACTGTTACTATTTTTCATAATTTCGTATCAAACAATATGATATGAATTTACCTTGGCATTTATATGTAATGGCTTTTCTTTATATAATTGCCGGAATCAATCATTTTAAAAATCCGGGAATGTACATCAGAATCATTCCTCCATTTTTTCCTAATCCCAAATTGCTAAATAGCTTAAGTGGAGCAGCCGAAATTATTTTAGGCATACTCCTCGTTGTTCCTGTCGCAACTCGTTTTGCTGCATGGGGAATTATCGCATTATTAATAGCTGTTTTCCCTGCTAATATTTACATGTTATGTAAGAAAAAAGGTAATTTTTCTTTGTTTAAACTAATTTTATTAATACGTTTGCCCTTACAAATTGTATTGATTTTTTGGGCTTTTCAATATACCCGTTAACAATCAACTATTAATTAAAACTATTTTACCATGAAAAAATTATTTGCTGAGTTCTTCGGAACTTATTGGCTTGTTTTTGGAGGTTGCGGAAGTGCAATTTTTGCAGCCGGTTATCCTCAGCTGGGAATTGGGTTTGCAGGTGTCGCTTTAGCATTTGGTTTGACCGTTCTCACAATGGCCTACGCTGTTGGTCACATATCAGGAGGGCATTTTAATCCCGCTGTTTCTTTTGGACTATGGGCTGGCGGAAGATTTCCTGCCAAAGATCTTCTTCCGTATATCATTGCTCAATGTGTAGGAGCAATTGCCGCTGCCGGAACTTTATTTACCATTGCATACGGAAAAGCCGGATTTGTAATTGACAATACCAGAGCCGGAGCTTTTGCTACAAATGGTTTTGGCGCATTTTCGCCAGATGGATATTCAATGCTGGCTTGTCTGATTGCTGAGTTTGTACTGACATTATTTTTCTTACTGATAATTTTAGGTGCTACTGATAAATTTGCAAGTACTCCTTTTTGTGGAGTTGCAATTGGTTTAGCGCTGACATTAATTCACTTAATCAGTATTCCTATTACAAATACTTCTGTAAACCCTGCAAGGTCATTATCTCAGGCAGTTTTTACCGGAGGAGAACCATTGTCTCAGGTTTGGCTGTTTTGGGTTGCTCCTATCCTAGGTGCGATTGTTGCCGGATTTATTTATAAAACCTTACTTCAAAATCACGAGGAAGCATAAAATCATATTCTAAAAACATTAATAATCATTAATACATTTATCTATGGGCTTTTTATATTTTTTACTTATCGGAGCTATTTCTGGCTGGCTGGCCGGACAATTATGGAAAGGCGGAGGATTTGGTATTATTGGTAATATCGTTGTTGGTATTATTGGCGGAATCTTTGGCGGATGGCTGGCAGCAAAATTTGGTATCGGTGGCGGCGGGCTGCTTTGGCAAATTATTATAGCCGCTGGAGGTGCATGGATTTTATTATTTATTATCAGTCTGATAAGAAAATAAACCTTGGATAAAATACATAAATCATCTAAGAGAAAAGCGAAGTTAGAATTTCGCTTTTCTCTTTTTTTAATATATTCAGTTTACGTACCTATTGTTAAATAATTACACATTTAACATTCTATTTTTATTAGATTCATTAATTTATTTAAATTTGACATAATACATTATTGAATCATGAATGAAATAATTACATATTTTAGTACAATACCTTCTTCGCATCGGAGTTTAATCCTTGTTGGAGGAATAACAATCTTTTGGCTGATTGAAAGTACATTTCCATTATTTCAAATGAAATACAAAAAATGGAATCATGCTGGAATTAATTTCTTTTTTACCCTAACTACAATTATTGTCAATTTTATACTGGCCTTTATTTTAATAAAAACTGCCGCATGGACAACTGAAAATCAATTTGGAATTCTAAATTGGCTGCCAAAGATTCCGATATGGCTATATACAATAACAGGTTTGCTCCTACTCGATCTAATTGGTGCTTATCTGGCTCATTTAGTAGAACATAAAGTAAAATTTCTATGGCGATTTCATATCATTCACCATACTGATACCTGGATAGATACAACAAGTGCCAACAGACATCATCCTGGCGAAAGTGTCATACGCTTCATATTTACAACTCTCGGAGTTTTAGTCGTAGGAAGCCCAATGTGGATGGTTTTCCTCTACCAATCCTTATCTGTTATTGCGTCTCAGTTTAATCATGCTAATATTTCTCTTCCAGATAAGCTTGATCTCTTTTTGAGCTATTTTATAGTTTCACCCAATATGCATAAAGTTCACCATCATTATGTTTTACCTTATACAGACAGTAATTATGGTAATATTTTTTCTATTTGGGACCGTCTTTTTGGCACTTTTACATCGCTGCCCAAAGAAGAGTTAATTTATGGCGTAGATACGCATATGTTGCCAGAAGAAAATAATAAATTAAAGAATTTGCTAAATATTCCGTTTCAAAAATCACGATCTGCAAAAAACAATCAAAATCATTAAAAAAAATATCTATGAGCGTACCAACTAATTATTTTTTTTATTAATATTGATATATAAATTGAAAATCAATCTATTAATCATTAACACCTATTTTTGAATTAATTTTCACGAGATGAAAAAGAGTAACCGCAAAGAATTGAATTGGGAACAAACGGAAAAACTTGTTTCTCTGGCTTTAGAAGAAAGAAATCCATTTGAAATTATAAAAAAAGAATTTGGATTGGCAGAAAAAGAAGTATTGGAAATTTTGAAGAAGAAAATGCCACTTGAAAAATTTGAAATGTGGAAAAAGAAAGCTCTTGCAAATAAACCGAAACCAAAACCTGTTAAGATTGATGATTTTGACGAAGATTTGGATGGAAAATATTATATAAAAAATAAATTAGACTAAAATAAGGCTCCTGAAATTCAGGAGTTTTTTTATTTTTATAAGTTTTATAACAATTCTGTAACTTTTTTACCCTTTGCGTGTCATATACGAATAACTAAATACAAACAAATGAAAAAAATAATTTACACTTTAGCACTTGCTGTAACATTCTGGAGCTGTAAAACCGGAACTACTTCCGGAGCTGCAAAAAACAAGACAGTAGACGTTAATATTAATCTTGTTGATGTAAAAGACGATAAAGTTCTGGTAACAGTAACTCCTCCGGCTATCAAAACAGACGAAGTTATTTACAGTATTCCTAAAACTGTACCTGGAACTTATTCTACAGATAACTACGGTAAATACTCTGATGATTTTAAGGCGTATGATGCTAAAGGAAATGCATTGGCAGTAAAAAGAATTGACGATAATTCATGGTCAATCTCAAATGCTAAAACATTACAAAAGGTAACTTATTTGGTTGGTGATACATTTGATACAGAAAAAGGAACTGGTTTTGGAAATGATGATGTTTTTTCACCAGCAGGTACAAACATCAATGCAGGAGTTAATTTTATGGTAAACACTCATGGTTTTGTAGGTTACTTTCAGGATAAACTAGATGCTCCGTACAAAGTTACTATTACACATCCTGAAACACTTTGGGGTGCTACTTCAATGACAGACGAAGATGCCAGCAAAACAAGTGATGTTTTCTCAACACCACGTTACGCAGTTTTGGTTGAAAATCCTATTATGTATTCAAAACCGGATTATACGACCTTTAACGTAAACGGAATGGATATATTGATTGCTGTGTATTCTCCTAACGGAAAATTTACTGCAGAAAGTATAACACCGGAAATGAAAACAATGATGACAGCGCAAAAGAACTTTTTAGGAAAAGTAAATGCGACTAAAAAATATACTGTTTTATTGTACTTATCAAGTATGGCAAAAGATGATGCACATGGTTTTGGAGCTTTAGAGCACCCAACAGCGACAACGGTTGTTTTACCTGAATCTATGCCGAAAGAAAAATTGGTTGAATCAATGAAAGATGTGGTTTCTCACGAGTTTTTCCACATTGTAACTCCGTTAACTATTCACTCAAAAGAAATCCAGTACTTTGATTACAATGCGCCAAAAATGTCTGAGCATTTATGGATGTATGAGGGAGTAACGGAATATTTTGCAAACCTTTTCCAAATTAATCAGGGATTAATTGACGAAGCTGAATTTTACACTCGTATTGCTGATAAAATAGAACAGGCAAAAGGTTTAAACGATACTATGTCGTTTACTTTAATGAGTAAAAATGTATTAGAGCAGCCTTATAAAGATCAGTACTTAAATGTATATCAAAAAGGAGCATTAATCGGAATGTGTATTGACATTATCATTAGAGAAAAAAGCAACGGAGAAAGAGGAATTCTTGATTTAATGCATAAATTATCTACTGAATATGGTGTTGAAAAACCATTTAATGATAACGAACTTTTTGCAAAAATTACTGAATTGACTTATCCTGAAGTTGGTGAGTTTTTAAACAAATACGTTGCCGGAACTACTCCAATTCCTTACGATTTCTATTTAGCTAAAGTTGGTGTAACCAAAGCAGCTGAAAAAGTTCCCGGATCAATTTTTATTAAAGGACAGACTCCATATATTGGTGTTGACAAAGCTACTAAAGCTATAAGTGTTCGCAAGGAGATTGATTTAAATGTGTTTTTTACGAATTTAAATCTTAAGGCTGGTGATGGTATTGTTAGTATAAATGGCAAAGCTTACAACTTAGACAATATCTATGACTTAATCACAGAAAGCGAAAACTGGAAAGATAACGATCCAATTACGCTTCAAATAAAACGCGATGGTAAAGAACAAACCATAAAAGGAACTGTAAAAATACCATTTGAAGAAAAAGAAACTTTTAAAGCAACAGATGCTTCAAAAGAGAAACTTAAAACTGCATGGTTGAAAGGGTAATATTCTTTTATTGATAGTATAAAAAAAACCGACAAGTGATTGTCGGTTTTTTGTTTGTCATCCTGAGGAACGAAGGATCACATAAGAAACTCCGCAAAGAATGTCGACAATCTTTGTCGATTAACTTGTGTGATCCTTCGTTCCTCAGGATGACAAACTGTGTTATTTCTTAACCGGAAACTTCCAGTCAAATTCATCTTTATCATTGATAATGGCTCCTACTTCAAACTTAACAACCTCATCAAATTCAGTTTGCAGGATAAACCAATTGTCTTCGTTGAAATAATTCTCAAAAGTATCAAAAGTTTCCTGAGTATATTTTGTAATTCCCTTTGCGGCGAAATCTTTCTTTACATCAGCAATATTCCTTCCAATTAGTTTGAATCCAAAAACTTCTAAATCATTACTTGAAGCTACCAAATAACCCAATTTCAAATCTTCCTCCTGATAAAAAGTCAGTCTGATTTTATGAGCATTATAAACGAAAATTACATTATCATCTTCGTCTTTATAATTTTTATCAGGTTTTCCTAAAGCAGCTGTTACATCGTTTTGCTTCATCCCGAAAAGTAATTTATCAATTCCTGATTTTAGATTTATTTTCATGTTGTTGTCTTTATTTTGAAATGCAAATTTCGTGAAGTTTTTGTAAACTCTGTTATGTTTGGCTTCTTATTATTTTTACTGTTATTATACTAATTTATAAGCTGAGCTCAAACCTAACAGGTTTTAAAAACCTATTAGGTTTACTAATAATTCTTCTTATTAGGTTTGTCGGTCATATAAAAAGTAATTTTCCCGCCATTTAGGACATCCGAATGTTTTAAGAAAGGTTTATCTAATTGTTTTCCATTCAAAAGCACTTTACTTACAAACACATTTTTGTCCGATTGATTTACGGTTTCGACTTCGAATTTCTTACCGTTTTCTAGGTTGAAAACAGCATTTTTAACTAACGGACTTCCCAAAGCATATTCATCTGAACCCGGCGCAACAGGATAAAACCCTAAACTGCTAAAAATATACCAGGCACTCATTTGCCCGAAATCGTCATTTCCTCCTAAACCGTCTGCTCCGTTTCGGTACATTTTTTTCAGGATCATTCTGATTTTGTCTTGTGCTTTCCAAGGAGAATTTGTCCAATTGTACAAATAGACCACATGATGCGAAGGTTCATTTCCGTGAACATAATTCCCTATAATCCCATCTCTGGTGATATCTTCTGTGTTTTCGAAATATTTATCAGGCAAATGCATGTTGAACAATGAATCTAACCGAACATTAAACTTTTCATTTCCTCCCATCATTTTAATCATTTCGGCGGGGTCCTGCGGCACATAGAGGCTGTAATTCCATGAATTTCCTTCAATAAAACCTTGTCCGTGTGTGTCTAAAGGATCAAATTCTTTTTTGAAAGTTCCGTCGTTTAATTTAGGACGCATAAATCCTGTTTTGGCATCGTAAACGTTTTTATAATTTTTAGATCTTTCTATGAATTCATTATAAATTTCTGTTTTGCCCAACTTCTTTGCAGCCTGAGCAATTGCCCAGTCATCATAAGCATATTCGAGAGTTTTAGAAACCGAAGAACCATTTTTATCTTCAGGAACATAACCTTTATTCATATAATATTCTAATCCGTCGTAGTAAGGGACTTTTGCTGTAGTAACACAGGCCTGAAGCGCTTTTTCGGCATCAAAATTAATATTGCCTTTTACAATCGCATCAGCAACAACAGAAACCGAATGATAGCCAATCATACACCAGTTTTCATTGGCATAATGCGACCAGATCGGAAGCATTTTGTGCACGCTCTGATCTGAATGTGCTAGCATAGAACTCACCATATCTGCATTTCGCTTTGGCTGAACAATATTAAACAACGGATGCAAAGCCCTATAAGTATCCCAAAGCGAATAACTGGTGTAGTTTGTAAAGTTCTCTGCTTTATGAACATTCATATCCAAACCTTTGTAATTTTTATCTAAGTCCATATATTCTGTAGGGCCAAGAAATGCGTGATACATTGCGGTATAAAAATTCACTAAATCTTCTTTTTGAATGGTTTCGACCTGAATTTTGTTCAATTCAGTATTCCAAATTTCCTGACTTTGCTTTTTTACTTTTTCAAAATCCCAGCCTGGAGCTTCTCTTTTCATATTCTCTAATGCTCCGGCAGAACTTACTGGCGACAGCGCCATTTTTATTTTAATCTTCTCGCCTTCTTTGGTATCAAAATCAAAAAACAATTTTAGGTTTTGACCTGCCATTTCAGGAAAATTTTTGGTCTGATCAAATCTTCCCCAAAAACCTCTGTAAACACTTTTTTCCTGTGCTGCCTGTCCGTAGCTTTTTATTGGTTTACTAAAAGACATGGCAAAATAAACGGTTCTGGTTCTTGCCCAGCCATTTGTCTGGCGATAACCAGTAATCAAAGTATCGTTTTCTACCCGAACAAATGTCCAGACATTCTTTTTGTCATAATTATAAATTCCGGAAGTTAAGTCCAGAATTATATGTGCTTCATCTGATTTTGGAAAAGTATACTGATGCATTCCAACTCTGGTTGTTGCCGTCAATTCAGCCTTGATATTATGATCCTCCAGAAGAACACTGTAATAGGCTGGTTCTGCCTTTTCTGTTGAATGTGAGAATGCAGAACGATATCCAGAATTTGGTTTTGAAGCCACTCCCGGATTTAATTGTAATTTTCCTGTTGTCGGCATGATCAGAAAATCTCCTAAGTCAGAATGCCCGGTTCCGCTGAAATGGGTGTGGCTGAAACCAACAATTGTTTTGTCTTCATATTGATAACCAGCACAATATTTATAAACTTCGCCATTGTATTTCCCGTTTAAACTGTATGCAATTGTATCGGTTTCGGGACTTAACTGCACACTCCCAAAAGGAACTGTCGCACCGGGATAAGTATGTCCCATTTTTGCTGTTCCAATCATGGGGTCAACATACTGAATTAGATTTTTAAGTTCGTCAGTCTTTTTCTGCGCATTTATACTAATTGTAAAAACAAATAGTAAAATTCCAATCACAAAACGAGAGTCGTTTTTTTGAGGCATATTGATGAAGTTTTTATAATTATTTCGAGTTTAGAAAATTACAATAAATTTAAATTTTAAACTAAATACATTTAAATATCTTTGGTTATAAATTAAACGCCTGATGAAAAAAATACTTTTATTTCTGTTTCTAATAAATTCAATACTTGGTTTTTCTCAAAAAGTTGAAAGTTATAGATTAACAAAAGAACAAATAACACAGAGAGAACTTCATGAAGTTTCAGATTTTCCTATTTATAAGGCTTTTGAATACAGTGATAAAGGCGGAGTTTATGATTTGGTCTTAACTGAAAACAAAATAAGCATTTCAAAAAAAGACACTTTAAACACTAAGATTCAGGCAATCTGTGTCATGAATGATCATGGAGGTTTTCTTGAAAAATGGAGAATTAATGATTTGATAGAAAGTACTGAACCAAAAGAAACGGATATTTGGTTCTGGACCAAATACTGTAGTACTAAAGATCTTGATGGTGATGGTTATATCGATCCTGTAATTGTCTATGGAACCAGAACAGAATATGACGAAATAAGACGTGTAAAAATTATTACTGTTTATAAAAACAAAAAATACGCTATTCGCGCTGTAGAATCTGATTTAGATTATGGAAGAAGTTTTAAAAAGGATGCCAATTGGAATTTACTTCCGCAGAAAATAAAAACTTATGTTGATCAATTACTCGTTAAACTTCGAAAGGAGCAGGATTTACTATTGAAGGATGGCTAGTTATTAAATTTTAAACTCCAAAATTTTTAAATTCTAAATCACAGATCTACAATTATGAGGCAAGCCTTAGATTTTTTTTACCTGTAGTTTTTATAGCTTTTGTTTTAAATTTTCTTTTACTTCATCAAACCATTCATTTTTCAGAATACTCAAAACAATAGAATCGCGACGAACTTCGCTATTTGATGTTGGCATATGACTTCTTAACACGCCCTCGACTTTGCAACCGATACTTTTCATTGCGGCAATACTTCGTTCATTGTTATTATCAGCGCGAAATTCTACTCTTTCAAACCCAAGAGTTTCAAAAGCAAATTGAAGTAATAAGAATTTACAATGTTTGTTCAAACCAGTTCCTCTAAACGCAGAACCGTACCAGGTGTAGCCTAACTGCACTGTTTTATAGGAAAGCTGAATATCATAAAAGCGCGTTGAACCAGCGTATTTTTGAGATTTTTTATCGAAAACAATAAATGGAAATTCTCTTTTTTCCTCTCTTGCTTTTATGGCCGATTGAATATAATTGATGAGATTTTCTTTTCCATCTGCTCCGACTAGAGAATATTTCCAGGTTTCTGGCTCGTTGATAGAGATTTCTAATAAATTTTCGACATCTGATTCCTGCAAAGGACGCAATAAAACTAAATCGTCTTCTAAAATAATAGTGTCTGAAAAACTGAAATTATATTCTTGATTCATGATTTTATAATCTTTTAAAGTTCTTAGCGAATCTCTGTGGATTTTTTTGTGTTGGTTTGCGAAATAACTATTACACAGAGATTCACAAAAATTCTACAAAGATTCGGAGAGAAAATATATTTTACTCATTCATTTCATCATAACGCTCAGGAACCTGTGGGTCATACAAAGGGCATTTAAATTCCTGCATGATATCAACCAATTTGTTCATGGTTTTTCCTTCTGTTCCGTAGCAGTCTATTTTTACACTTTGAGAAGTTGTAGTTACTTGAAAAGCTCCTTTTCCTCTTGTATTTTTCCAGCTGTTTTCATCCACTCTTTCCCATTCTGAGAAAACAGAATTAATTCTGTTTACGATTACATCTACCGGAAGAATTGCAAGTCCGTCTACCTCTTCTTTTTCAGTAAGTGCTTCATAAACTTCCTGATTGTTCAGGTAAATTTCTTCTAAATATCTCCAAAAAAGTAATTCGTACATAACTGGTGTTTTTAGCCCCGATAGTAGTGAAAATCCTTTTGTGCCGGGGTTCGGCACAAAAGATTGTAACGGATAGCGGGATTAGCTCCTAAAAAAAACTAATGATTAATAAAAAAAGTTCTGTTGAAACTCCAGTATAAAACCTTAGTGACTCAGAACCTTTGAACCTTTGAAACTCAAAAAAAATTAATATTCGAATGTTCCGTATTCGCTGGTGATCGTTAATCTTTTAGCATCTGCCGTTTCTACTCTACCTACGATTTGTGCATCGACATTGAATGATTTTGAAATCTCGATAATATCCTGAGCAATATTTTCAGGAACGTAGATTTCCATACGGTGACCGCAATTGAAAACCTGATACATTTCTTTCCAGTCTGTTTTTGACTGTTCCTGAATTAACTTAAATAAAGGTGGTACCGGAAATAAATTGTCTTTTATAACGTGTAAGTCTTTTACGAAATGTAAAATCTTAGTCTGTGCTCCTCCACTACAATGTACCATTCCGTGGATTTCGTTTGGAGTATAAGTGTCTAAAATCTTCTTAATAATGGGCGCATAAGTTCTTGTTGGAGAAAGTACCAACTGACCAGCATTTATTGGGCTGTTTTCTACTTCATCCGTTAAATTTACCTGACCAGAATAGATCAATTCTTCCGGAACGAGTGCATCATAACTTTCAGGATATTTTTTAGCCAGATATTTTCCGAAAACGTCGTGACGTGCAGAGGTTAATCCGTTGCTTCCCATTCCGCCGTTATAGCTTTTTTCGTAAGTTGCCTGACCAAAAGAAGACAAACCAACAATTACGTCTCCTGCTTTTATATTAGCATTATCAACCACATCGCTGCGTTTCATACGAGCCGTAACAGTAGAATCTACAATAATCGTACGAACAACATCTCCAACATCTGCGGTTTCTCCTCCGGTAGAATGAATGGTTACTCCAAAAGATTTTAATTCGTTGATTAATTCTTCTGTTCCGTTGATGATTGCTGAAATAACTTCTGCCGGAATTAGGTTTTTATTTCTTCCGATAGTAGAAGAAAGCAAAATATTATCTGTTGCGCCAACACATAATAAATCGTCAATATTCATGATAAGAGCATCCTGAGCAATTCCTTTCCAAACCGAAATATCTCCGGTTTCTTTCCAGTACATATAAGCCAAAGACGATTTTGTACCGGCTCCGTCTGCGTGCATAATTAAGCAATAATCACTATCCTGAGTTAAATAATCAGGAACGATTTTACAAAATGCTTGGAGGAATAAACCTTTATCGATATTTTTTATGGCGTTGTGTACGTCTTCTTTTGATGCCGAAACACCTCTTTGTGCGTACCTTTTGCTAGAATCTGAACTCATGAAAATTAGTTTGTGTTGATGTGGTGCAAAGATAATCCCTTTTTTTAATTCTTTGGTTTATTTATTAAAGATTGCACAGAATTCTTTACCACAAATTACACAAATTTATAAAGCAAAAATCATCCTTAGCGGATGATTTTTGTTTATGATTATTTAGCGAAAAACCAAAATATAATTTGCGCTAATTTGTGTAATTTTTGGTAAAAGAACTATTTAGTAAATAACAATTCTCTGTATTTAGTAAGCGTCCAGCTTTCGTCATCTACTAATAATTCTAATTTATCACAGTGATTACGAATGTCTTCAAAATAAGGTTTAACTTTATTGCAATACGCTTCTGCCATTTTTTGAGCATCTGTTAATTGATTTGCATTTCTGCGTTCGTTGGTCATTGCCAAAACTTTAGAATTAATTCCTTCAATGTGACCTGAGATTTCTTTAATCAAAACAATTTGCTCTTTGGCAATGGTTTCAAATTCTTTACCAAAAATTTCTTTTAATCCTTTTACGTTCTCAATCAGAGTATTTTGATATCGAATAGCAGTCGGAATTACGTGATTTCTTGAAATATCACCTAAAACTCTTCCTTCAATCTGAATTTTTTTAGTATACTCTTCTAGCTCAATCTCATAGCGTGCTTCGGCTTCAACATGATTAAAAATTCCCAATTCAGCGAATAAGTCTAATGCTTGTTTAGAAACCTTTGCTTTTATAGCTTCGGGAGTAGTTTTAAAATTACTTAAACCTCTTTTTGCCGCTTCTTTTTCCCAGGCGTCGCTATAACCGTCACCTTCAAAAAGTATTTTTTTAGATTGTTTGATGTATTCTCTTAAAACATTAAAGATAGCATCGTCCTTTTTCATGTCTTTTGTATCAATCAAAGAATCGACTTCTGTTTTAAAATCTTTTAATTGCTTGGCCACAATTGCATTTAGTGTAGTCATTGCATTTGAACAGTTTGCATTTGAACCTACCGCTCTAAATTCAAACTTGTTTCCGGTAAAAGCAAAAGGCGATGTTCTGTTTCTGTCTGTATTATCTAAAAGTACATCCGGAATTTTACCTACGACATTTAGTTTTAAATCTGTTTTTTCTTCTGGCGAAAGTTTTCCTGTCGTAACACTTTCTAATTCAGATAAAACTTTAGTTAATTGTGCTCCGATAAAAACAGAAATGATTGCCGGCGGCGCTTCGTTTGCTCCTAGCCTGTGATCGTTGCTTGCGGTTGCAATAGAAGCTCTTAATAAAGTTTCGTAATCGTTTACAGCTTTTATGGTATTAATAAAGAATGTTAAAAACTGTAAATTACTCATTGGCGTCTTACTCGGACTTAATAAGTTAACTCCTGTATCTGTTGCCAGTGACCAGTTGTTGTGTTTTCCTGAACCGTTTACGCCTTTGAATGGTTTTTCGTGAAATAATACTTTAAAGTCATGACGTTCTGCTACTCTTTGCATCACATCCATTAATAAGGAGTTGTGGTCCACTGCAAGATTAGTTTCTTCAAAAATAGGTGCCAACTCAAACTGATTTGGAGCCACCTCATTATGACGGGTTTTTACAGGAATTCCCAATAACATACATTCCTGTTCCAAATCTCTCATATAGGTTAAGGCACGAGTTGGAATTGAACCAAAGTAATGATCGTCTAATTGTTGTCCTTTTGCAGAAGTATGTCCTAATAATGTTCTTCCTGTCATCATCAAATCGGGACGAGAATTAGCCAAAGCTTTATCAATCAGGAAATATTCTTGCTCCCATCCTAATGTTGCTGTTACTTTTTTGACGTTTTTATCAAAGTATCTGCAGACTTCTGTTGCTGCTTCATCCATTGCAGATAAAGCTCTTAATAACGGAATTTTATTATCTAAAGCCTCACCGGTATAAGCGATAAAAACCGTGGGAATACATAATGTTGTTCCGTAAATAAATGCCGGAGAAGTTGGATCCCAAGCCGTGTATCCTCTGGCTTCGAATGTATTTCTGATTCCGCCATTGGGAAAACTAGATGCATCCGGCTCTTGCTGAACCAATTGCGCTCCGCCAAATTTTTCTACAGGATCGCTCCCGTCGTAAGAGGTTTCAAAAAAAGCATCATGCTTTTCTGCAGTTGTCCCCGTAAGTGGCTGAAACCAGTGTGTATAATGTGTTACACCCTTGGCAAGCGCCCATTCCTTCATGCCCATTGCGATATAATCGGCCAGTTTTCTTTCTATTTTAGTCCCGTGCTGGATTGCATCTCTCACTCCCTTAAAAGCATCTGAAGTCAAATATTGCTTCATTGCCTTTTCATTAAACACATTTGCACCAAAAAGGTTAGATTTTCTATCAATTTCTTCAAAATGCACCGGCTTTCTAGTAGAAGCTTCCTGTAAAGCCTGAAAACGTAATGTTGACATGTATATAAGTTTTAAAATTCGTATTATTTTTCTATAAAAACAGAGGAACAAATATAAATAATTAAACAGCCCATTTAGAACTTAAAGAGTAAAATTTTATGCGAAGATTTTTCAACAAAAGACGCTTTTTTCAAAGAATATCGAAATTGATTTAAAGAAATATAACATTTTATAGTAATATTCTTGATTAAATAAACAATTTTTCGCAATTAATTGCGTAGTAAATTCAAAATTTACCCCTAATTATTACGAATTTATATTTTTAAGGTATTAAAAAATGATTTTTTAAAAATATACCCCCGTCAAAATTGCGCTTCTCTAAAAAATAATACTTCATTAAACAAAATAGCCCCCTAATTTTTACGGTCAAAAAAATAAATCTATATTTGACCCAGCGAAAAAACAAAAAAAATAAATTTATATTATTATGGCTAAAATTAAGTTAGAGTACATTTGGTTAGATGGATATGAACCAACTCAAAATCTTAGAAGTAAAACTAAAGTTGAAGAACACGAAAATTTCAAAGGAACATTAGAAGAACTTGGAAACTGGTCATTTGATGGTTCATCAACAAAACAAGCTGAAGGTGGTTCTTCTGACTGTCTTTTAGTACCTGTTGCAATTTATCCTGATCCAACTCGTATCAACGGTTGGTTAGTAATGTCAGAGGTTATGTATGCTGACGGAACTCCACACCCTTCTAACGGTAGAGCTACTATTGATGATGATAATGAAGATTTCTGGTTTGGTTTTGAACAAGAATACTTTATCATGGATACTAAAACTTTATTGCCATTAGGTTTCCCTGTTGGAGGTTATCCTGCTCCACAAGGTATGTACTACTGTTCTGTAGGTGGAAAAAACACTCACGGAAGAAAATTAGTAGAAGAACATGCTGACTTATGTATCGCTGCCGGAATTAACTTTGAAGGTATTAACCAAGAGGTTGCCTGCGGACAATGGGAATTCCAATTATTCGCTAAAGGTGCTAAAAAAGCCGGAGACGAAATTTGGGTTGCTCGTTACTTATTAGATCGTTTGACTGAGAAATATGGTTACTATATCGAATACCACCCAAAACCTCTAGGAGATACTGACTGGAATGGTTCTGGAATGCACGCTAACTTCTCTAACGAAGTTTTAAGAACATGTGGAGACCAAGCTACTTACGAAAGAATCTGTGAGGCTTTCCGTCCTGTTACTGCTGAGCATATCGCGGTTTACGGTGCTTACAATGACCAACGTTTGACTGGTAAACACGAAACTGCTTCTATTCACGATTTCTCTTATGGAGTTTCAGACAGAGGATGTTCTATCAGAATTCCTTTGATGACAGTTCAAAAAGGATGGAAAGGTTGGTTAGAAGACAGAAGACCAGCTTCAAACGGAGATCCTTACAAAATTGCTGCAAGAATCATCAAAACTGTTAAATCAGCGTTGTAATTCAAAGCTTAAATTATATTAGAAAGTGCCATCTTAATTGATGGCACTTTTTTTTATTACACCAAAAAAGACCTAACAGGTTTTTAAAACCTGTTAGGTCTGACTTGCCAGTCTTTGTTAAAGTTTAAAACTTTGACAAAGGTTTTATGCATAATCAACGCCTGCCAAGTTTAATTAACCACAATCTTGTCATTTCGACCGTAGGGAGAAATCTCCGCAAGTAGTTCCGTTACTATATTTCCATCTTTGAAGTTTCTTATGTAGATTTCTCCTTCGTCGAAATGACATAAAATGAGAAATCAATTTAAAAAACGTTGTTTAGCCACAAAACACCCAAATCTTAACTAAAATTGAAAGTAATTTTCTAATAATTAATTTTTAAGTTAAACATCAAAACTTATCTTTGTAAATCATTTAAAATTATCTTATAATGGTTTGGATTTTATTTTTGGTAGGCGTTGTACTTATTCTTGCTTTAGATTTGGGAGTTTTCAATAAAAACCCGCATATTATTAGTACCAAGGAGGCAAGCAAATGGACTCTGATTTGGGTTACATTGTCATTTTTGTTTTCTGGCGTAATCTACTGGCTTTACACAACAGATTATATTGCCAATCCTGATAAACTGAAACCTGCAGTAGCTTCGATGAAGTTTATTACGGGTTACTTAATAGAACTTTCATTAAGTGTTGATAATATTTTTGTTATTGCGATTATTTTTGCTTCTTTCAAAATACCTCAAAAATACCAGCACCGTGTTTTATTCTGGGGAATTATTGGTGCTGTGGTTTTCCGCGGCTTAATGATTTTCTTTGGTGTAATGCTAATTAACAGATTCACCTGGACAACTTATCTGTTTGGCGCTTTCTTATTATTTACTGCTATAAAAATGTTGTTTACAGGAGAAGAAGAAGATTTTCATCCAAAGGATTCATTTATATATAAAACTCTTGGAAAAATTATTCCGATTACTTCTGAAATGGACGGAGAGAAATTTTTTATCTCGACAAAAACGGCCAGAAAAGCTGCAACACCCTTATTTGTTGCTCTAATTGTAATTGAAGTGATGGACGTTCTTTTTGCTGTAGATAGTGTTCCTGCGATTCTTGCTATTACATCTGATCCGTTTTTGGTATTCAGTTCTAATATTTTTGCCATTCTTGGATTGCGTTCTATGTACTTTTTCCTTGCCAATATGCTGGCAAAATTCAGTTACTTAGAATATAGCTTAGTTGCTATTCTAGCTTTTGTTGGATTAAAAATGTTACTTCACGATTGGATTCATCTTCCAGAATGGGCTTCATTAGGTTTTATTGCAGTCTCACTTTTAGTCGGAATATTGGTTTCTTTAAAGTTTGGAAAAGAAAAGGAATTAACTGACGCTGATTTGGATTAATCTTAAAACATATATTATAAAATAAAAAAAGGAAATCTTTCGATTTCCTTTTTTTTTGTTGCTAAATTATTAAATCAAATTTTATAAAATTAATCGTATTTTAAAAGTAGAATAAACAAGAAAATAAATATAAAACAATACATTTACTCATTATTAATCTTAATTTATATCATGAGAAAAAATTACCTTTTTTTATTTATTTTACTAATTTTTAGTTCAGTTGTAGTTGGACAAAAAGTTACACTTACCCCAACTGTTGTTAATGGGGCAAGTTTTAGTGGTGGCTCAATAAATTTAGCATCTATACCTACAATCTACAATTTCATTAGGAATAAAAGTTGAACTTCCTGCCAATATCGCAGTAGGTGATAATGGAACTATAAAAATTTTCTTTTCAAAAGGTTTAGCTCTAGGCGGAAATGTCGCTATTGGAGGTGATGGTGGAACATTATATTTTGGAGGCGGCAAAGTGGCAACCAAAAGTTTTGTTATAAACCTAAACTGGACAGATTTTTTAACTTCTGGAGGTTTTATCTATGCCGAATACAAAAGTGGCGCTTCTTATAACAGTTCTAATATTGCTGTCATTAAAAACGCAACAATGACAACAGGAACAACTCTAAACCCTCCTGCAGATGCACCAAATCCTGCAACAATTGTGAATACATTATGTTGTAATCAAACTATACGATTGGGGGATAAACCTGCTCCAATAACAGGTTCCCAATATTTAAATCCTTATAAAGAAGAACCTTATGGAATTAATAGTCAATGGACAAACACAAGTAATGGTGCATCTCCAACATTAGATGATATAAACAGGATATTATATTTTGATTATACTACTGAATTAAAAAACATAACAGTTACAAGAAAACTAGGATATAAATATGGTGGCGAATTCCCTAATAAGAGTAATGATGTTATTATCACAGTTGTTCCTACACCAATACTAAGAAATACAATTTTAGCTATTGCACCAATAAATTCAGATGGATTATTGAATTGTCAAGTATAAAAAAACTACCGATTTCTGGTTCTGAATCAAGAGTAAATCTAAAAGTTTTACAAGATCCATTTTATATTATTCAACCTAGGGATCCTGGTGCAATTGTAGATAGTTATAAATGGGAGTACACAAAAACAATTGCAAATCTAGCAGGAATTAGGACATGGACTACAATCCCTAATGAAAATTCTCCAAGCCTAAACTTTTATGATCCTTCAGAAAAATCCACTTTTGAAGATACTTACTATTTAGTACGAAGAATTTCAAGTTATCAAAATATAAATAATGTGAGCGAACCTATAAAAATTTTGATTAGAGGAATCCGATATGACAATACAATTTGTTGCGATCAAACTTTGAAAATATTATCCTCAACAGATTCTGAAAAACCACAAACTATAATTGGGTCAACTCCTATCGTTGATAGTTCAATTGCTGATGGCACTAATTTTTTAATTCAATCAATTGATTATCAATGGCAAGTTCAAAGTCCCGAGTTAGGCTCTTCACCTTGGTCTGATATTCCTGGCGCAACATCAAAAGATTATCTTCCCACACAAGCACTTAAAATTGTTCGTGATAGAAGAGGTTCGTATAATTTTGAGTTGTCATATAAATACAGAAGAATTGCTAAGATCTACTATAAATCTTTCACTACTAAATGGATATACGGAACAGTTTCAAGTTATAGCAATGAAACTTCTCTTGAAGGTAGCACATCTGGATCTTATATCCAACTATATCCAAACCCAGCTTCTTCAATTTTAAATATCGAATGTACTGTAGATATAGCAGATGCAAAATTAACGATCTCAAATGTTTTGGGGAATATTGTAAATTCAAATAATTTTTCAATTTTAAACTCTAAATTAATCAGTGTAACTGTCACAAATTTTACAACAGGAACTTATTTTATAACAATTGAAAATCAAAATTTAGGTAGAGTTCAAAGAACATTTATTAAACAATAGAATTCATAAAAAAAGGAAATCTTACGATTTCCTTTTTTATTTATTATACTTAATTAATTTAATCTTTTTACATTACTATCATCAATATTATACTTTTTAATGACTGCATTATAATCTGAATAATCTGGTTTATTGGCAGACTTATCAGAAAAACTACCAGGCACTATAACAATTCTAAAAGTTTGATTATTTAATAGATCAGGTGTTGTAGACTCATCATAGTTTCCTCCAGCATATATTTTAAAATCCTGCCTTGTAAAATCAAAATCATAATCTAATTCACGATTATTTGACAAATATATAGTTCTAGGAATCAACTGCCAGATAGGGGTTGTAGAATTGACGGTTCCAGCTAATCTATAAATCAAAATTACATCCGAATCAGCAATCGCAGGATTCAGTTGTTGAGAAATATTATATCCATCAGTAGCATTAAAACTGAAATTAATATTGCTAAGTTCAAAAACTTCACTAACATATCCCGGATCTCCTTTTGGTCCATCAAATCCATCTTGTCCCGGAGGCCCTTCTGGTCCTTCGCAGCTAGAAAAAACGATCAATCCAACAACTGCGAAAAGTGTAAGTATCTTTTTCATAATAAAATTTATTTTTAAGGTTTATATATATTAAAGGTATTCCAAAAATCAAACCAAAAAAAATAAATAAACGACTTTGAGGATAACTTTTTTCTATTTTTTAACAACTACCTGATTTTTAAGCAATATTTTATTAAAAAATAATGCATGATACGGCAACGAGTTTTCCCAATAATCCCAGGTGTGCGCTCCCGGACGTTCAGTATAATCGTGTTCAACTTTGTTATAAACCAGCCTTCTATGCAGTTCTCTGTTTGGTTCTATTAGAAAATCATCTACACCACAATCTATAATAAGAGGTAATTTGTTGTCTTTTATTTTATCCAGCATTCCCAGAACAGAATTCTGCTCGTACATTTCAGAACTTCCGCTTTTATCTCCAAAAACGGGCTGCATTAATTTTACAACCTGTGCCGAAGAATCTCTGTTGAGCATAGCGCTCATATCTACTGCTCCGCTCATACTTCCGGCAGCACAAAACAAGTCAGGATGTCTTGCCGACAAATATAATGCTCCGTGACCACCCATTGAAAGTCCTGTAATTACACGACCTGTTCTGTTGGCAATGGTTCGGTATGTTTTATCCACTTTCTGAATCACTTCCTGAGTGATAAAAGTCTCAAACTGACTTTCTTTATTTACCGGACTATCAAGATAAAAACTAAACGTTTCTCCTTCGGGCATTACAATAATGATATTATATTGATCCGATAAGGTCTGAACCAGTTTTTTGTTTGGCGTATTTTTTAACCAATCGCCAAAATGCCCGTAAGCTCCGTGCAATAAATACATTACCGAAAATGCCGATTTGCTTTTGGCATAGGAATTTGGTGTTACAACTGCGGCTTTATACGTTTTGCTCATTGCTGTACTTGCTATCTGCAGCGTATCGACTTTTGCCGCATAACTTAGTGAAGAAATGCATAATAAAGCAGCAAATACTAATTTTTTAAAGTTTTTCATTTTGATATTTTTTCTGATTAGGGATTGTAAATATACTTTTTTCCAAATAATATATATGAAAAATCCGACCGGTTTTTCACTAGTCGGATTCTTCTTTAACTCAAAA
>Ga0307410_10000144_pt1 | contig 25402 bp, 22 predicted proteins | sample 322Ometagenome_3_FD_203707 | JGI IMG/M metagenome (GOLD analysis project Ga0307410, IMG submission 203707) | Maize rhizosphere microbial communities from greenhouse at UC Davis, California, United States - 322HYB-O-3 | ecosystem: Host-associated > Plants > Roots > Rhizosphere > Soil | place... | reverse complement strand
GAGAAAGATCATCGGCAATAGTCTTACCTTCTTGTTCTTGATCAGTGATCACTTTTTGAATCAGAAGGGTGATCTCATGTTGTATGGTATCAAGAATAGTAGTGCCAATTGTCGGTTCTTCTTTTGAAAAGATATTCGGTAGTTGTAAAATAGTGTCTAATTTGATTGTTTCTGAGAGGTTATAACGTTCCTTAATATTCTGTATCGATTGTACATATCCATCAATAATAGTAAATGCAGGAGCGATAGTGCCTTCAAAAATATTAGGATTATTGATATAAAGAGAGCAATAGATATGTCCACGCTTAAAGGCGGTTTTATACTGTTTTACGAGTCCTGTTTCAAGATGCAGAAGATGTGGAGGTAGTTTTATGGTTGCTTCAAAGAAACGAGAATTAAGTGATTTGATCTGTAACGATACACTTGAACGCTCTCCAGATGATGCCGTTAGTATAAAAGTTGTATGAGCAAATCCAGTCATGCTTCGTACCATTCCTATTTCCTTGTATTATGCGAGATTTGTATACACATTTTTTACATCATCATGATCTTGGACGGTGGATAGAAATTCATAGACCTTTTCTGCCTGTGATTCGAGCAGATTAACAGTACTTTTTGCTACCCATTCTAATCCAGAAGTTTCTATTTTTAAACCTAGCTTTTCGATATTTTGTTTCACCGACTCTAGAGATTTAATATCACAGTAGATGATACACGAATTATCTTGTATTTGCATGTCTTTGATGTCGTATTCTAGCAACTGTTCTAAAAGAGTATCTTCACTTATTATGCCAAGTGCATGTACTGCCCCTACTTTTTCAAACATCCAGCTGACAGACCCAGCTTCTCCTAATGTCCCCCCATTTTCTGAGAACAATCGTCTGAATTCAGCAACAGTTCTATTTTTATTATCAGTGATTGCATCAACCATAATAGCGATACCATTGGGAGCATATCCTTCATAGATATATTCTTCATAGTTGACACCAGGTAATTCACCAGTCCCACGCTTTATTGCGCGCATTGCATTTTCCAGGGGCATATTAGCTTCTTTACCTTTTTCAAGAAGAAGGCGTAATCGAGGGTTATGATCTGGATCACCGCCACCCTCGCGAGTTACCATTGTTATCTCTTTGATAATTTTGGTAAAAGCTTTGCCTTTTTTAGCATCTTCTTTTGCTTTTTTATGTTTAATCTGAGACCATTTATTATGACCTGCCATAGCAGAAAAACTCCATGCTAATAAAAATAGTATTGTTTTTATTTTACTAATAAGTTTAAGGTCTGTCTAACTGTGAGTTATATATTTAAGGTAGTAACGTCATTGCATAGGTAATACGAAAAAGGCCGGGCTTTCTATTGATGAGATTCTCAAGAGCACGGTAGGTGTATTTTTTGAGATAAATTTTTCGTAATATCGGCATATGTACATATATTTCAAGATATATCTGTAGAGACGCTTCTATTTCTTTATTTGGGTAACCGAGCGAATATAATTTTGAGCGAGGATCATAACCTTTAATGGTTAGATAACCTGTTTGAAACATGAGTGATGTTAATGGAATAGTATCAATATCGAATCTTCCAAGAACTGATTCAGAAACATGGATATCGTCAGGGTCAAAGTTCCGATATTCTTTCTTTAATATTTTGACTAAAAATGTAGGTGTTTCAGATTCAAACCAAAAGTTTTTAAATCGAGTAATGTCTAATGCATGCATCAGACAAAAAGGGTTATATACTTTTGTAACACTCTCTCCATGAGATAAATCACATGCCACAAAATAACTTAACTATGCCAGCCCCTTAAATTTTATAAATATACTGAGTCTTATCAACATATACATAATCAGAATCTCTCATCTGCAAATGTACTAATATCTAGTGGTAATCTAAGCATAGCTTTTAACCTTTTGTATACTACTATCTATTTACAATAGTATAAGTCATGACAATGAGCAAATACTATTAATATAACTCGTGATTACACGATAGAATTCTGTCCTATAAATCGTTTTATTAATTGTGGAAGTACTTTTGCAGGAATTTGTCTTCCTCGTGGTGTACGTTCTAAATATCCTTTTCGTAATAAATATGGTTCATAGGCCATCTCTATTGTATCAGAATCCTCGCCAATAAGTGATGCAAGGGTATCAAGGCCGACAGGACCACCATTGAAATTACACACTATCTTTTCTAAAATCATTGTATCCACTGCTGTTAACCCATCATAATCGATGCCTAAAAATTGTAATGATTGGTCTACGAATATACTGTCGACGGTGACATTCTTAACTTGAGCAAGGTCACGAATTCTTCGGATAAGCTTCTTGGCAGTTCGAGGAGTACCTCTCGCGGCAGCGCCAATTTTTAATGCAGCATCGGTGGTAATAGAAACTTTCAGGAAATGGGCGCTTTGTAAAACAATATCACGTAATTCTGAGTCGAGATAGAAATCGAGGCGTTCAGTAATTCCAAAACGGCTACGTAAGGGCGCAGAAATAATACCACTTTTTGTTGTGGCACCAACAAGAGTAAATGGATGAATAGGCAGACTAATTGATTTGGCACCGGCTCCTTGGCCAATAATAACATCAATACGATATTGCTCCATTGCACTATAGAGCACTTCTTCAACATGTGCGGGCATTCTATGAATTTCATCAATAAAAAAAATATCACGGGGTTGTAAGCTAGACAAAATTCCAACTAAATCACCAGCTCGTTCTATCATTGGCCCGCTACACAGCTTGATTTGTACATTCATGACACGAGCCATAATAGTTGCAAGTGTTGTTTTACCTAATCCTGGAGGCCCAAAAAGTAATAGATGATCAAGTGGCTCATTGCGCATTTTTGCAGCTTGTGTATAGATGGAAAGCTTCTCTTTGAGTGCATGTTGCCCTATATATTCTTCGAATGTATGTGGAATAAAGTCATGAAGGCGTTCTTCTGGAGTTTCTCCAAGATCAAGAACGAGTGGTGTTTTCATATAATTCCTTATCTTATCTACAGTGTATTATAATATTTTGTAAGATACCAAAGCATGCATAGGTGATCCATAGATTACTGAGTCCATAACTCAGTAGAGGTAACGGAATTCCTACAATTGGTAACATTCCTAAGACCATACCAATATTAATTATTGTTGCTAACAGTATATGGAGTATCAGGCCAGAGGCAAGTAATTGAGCATAGGGATCTTTAAAAGTGTTAATAATGAGGAATGATCTTAAGAATAAGAGAGCATACAAAGATAATAAGATCAGAGCTCCTATTAAACCCCATTCTTCACATACTACAGCAAAAATAAAATCTGTCCGGCTCTCTGGTAAAAATTGTAATTTATTTTGCGTGCCTTTGAGCAATCCCTTTCCCCATATTCCGCCAGAACCAATTGCAATGTGTGCTTGTTCTATCTGATACCCTTCTTTTTTGCTATTGCCTTGCCCAAAAAATACAATAATTCGGTTCTTTTGATAATCCCGAAGAGCACAATTCCATATGACGGGCGTCATAATAGCGAGTGTAATTGTACTATAAACAAAGAATTTTTTAGGTAATCCCCCCAGCCAACAGATTAAAAATCCTGAAAATAGGCAGATAAGAGCTGTTCCAAGATCTGGTTGTTTATAAATTAAGAAAAATGTTATTCCAATCATAGCAATGATAGGGATAAAAAGCGTAAAAGAATATACTACAAATTTTTTATAGGTATGAAGATAGTTGACAATGTAAGTGGGGAAAAAGAGTTTCGCTAACTCAGATGGCTGAAATTTAAAAATAATAATATTAATCCATCGTTTTCCGCCCATTCCGATACTGCCTTTAATAAGTGTTGTGATCAACAAGATGACAACTGCATAATAGGCGACATGTCCCCATCGCATTAGATTTCGGTAATCGGGAATGAGGCACATGCAGTAAATTATAATACTGCAACATAGCCCCAATGCCTGTTTAATAAAAAAAGAGGATAATGGTTTTTCATAGCTGTAGGTAGAGCTAAATATAAAGAGGAGGCCATATAATGATATGGATATCATTAGTATAAAACTTATATAATCAAAAGATTGTAAAGTAGGTCTATGGGAAATGTTCATGTAACGCCTTATTCATAAATTACGCTATCTGTAGCAGTATATCATGATAAGGAGTTTATTTAATTAGCAAGTGTATAAAAATGTATTTTTCCATTGTCGTCTTCTACAATACTAATATCTCTACTTCTACACGGAGACTCTGCAATTACTGAGGCGAACCACCCAGCAGCTTTTTTTAGAGGGCCAAGAAGTCTTTGTGCTTCTTGTACGGTCTCATTATAGACCTCATCGGGAAGAAATTCTAATTTTGCTGTATGGCGAGGGTATTTCTTTACATTTTTATATAAAAAATCAAGTATTCTTTCGTTGTGAGCAACAGTATGCCTGCTATGTATAATCGATTTATTTTTAAGCATTGCGAGATCTGGTATGAGCCATTTAATTTTACCTAAACAGAATCCAGCCATAGGATTAGGCGCTGTCCAATCAAAGTCAGCACTCTGTCTTGGTTTAACAAGCACAAAATAAGGATTAGAGCTACTCAGTAATTCTACTTGAATAAGCAGAGTCTTGCTCGTCCAATTACTCATAATCCATCTATATGCATGGAGGTTGATTGGTATATACAGTATAGAGAAGCCAAGGATTATATGAATTGTTGTTATATATTTCATAATTAACCCACTTTTAAAGTAATTAAAAAAGGCCCCTTTTTATAGGAGCCTTTTGTATGTTTTATTCACCTTCAGTAGTCATGCCAATAACTTTTGGTCTATTTCCAAATCGGATATCTCGAATTGGCTTTTCATGCTTATCTACTTTAAACGTAATAAGAATCTGTCTGCTTTTACAAAGAGTATATCCAGCTAATTTACCTGCGGCCGAACCGATTGTTCCTAACCCGAATGAACATGGATTAGTTGATTTAGTAGATGATTTATCGAAGGTATCCATTATGCTATCACTATCGCTTGAACTACCACCAAAAATATCATCTAGGTTCTTTACAATAGAATTATCAATATCGATTGCGTTTTTAGGAATTGGAGGGGCAGGCCTTGTTGGTGGTTCTGGCATATCCGAATCGTTGTCAAATATGCTATCATTTTGAAAAGAAGATACTTTTGATGCATCTTTATCGGAGTCACCAAAAATACTTCCGAAGTCATTCACAATAGAGCTTGGTGCACTGCCAGCTTTTTCTGCAGCAGTAATACCTATAAATGATTTTGTTTCAGCAATAGTCTGACATGCTAGTTGATCGATACCTTGCAGTAACTCTGTAGCAGCTTTTCGTGTTTTTTTAAATACCTGACTTGGTATCATTGTAATTTCAATTGGTGAAAAGGCATACCGTGGCGCTACTTGATCACCAAAACGGCGTTGGTTCTCTTCAGGAATTCTTCCTGATTTTCTATCAATAAGATCCATTCCGCCTCGAAGAGGTTTTTTAGAATCCCATGGTGCCCAAGATAATTTTTCTAGACAGTAAGCATTATTGAACACTTGTTTTACCGATTCCATAGAATTGATAATCTGATAGTAATCTTTATTGTCAACTCTCCGTTGATTTATTTTTACAACAATTCTTCCTGGGAGAAAGTTTGATAGATCATATTCATAAGCACTTTTCAGAGCATGCGTAATACTTATCAAGGCTATGAGACTATAGAGTATTTTAGGTATCTTCATGGACATCCTTTTTTCTTAGTAAGTTAATACATTATTCTCCAATATTTGTTTCTGCTATTAACGATGGTTGCCTCGTAAAGGGATCTTTTTTACCTGTATCAAAAATGAAAAATTGTCTTGATTTGCAGATGCTAATTCCTGTAATTTTTCCTGCAGCATCAGCGATTTGCCCTAGAAGAGCGAGACACCCTTTTGTGTCTTTTGAAGACGATAGTGTTTGAGTAATCTGTCTATACCGTGGTGCTATAAAATCCAGTACAGAACATATTCCTTCATCGATACCTTGAACAAGTTCGGTTGCAGCTTGTTGTGTCTGTGTGAAAAGTTCATTAGGAACAAACTTAATAGGTAAGTTTGACCATGCATATTTTGTAAGGAGTTGTTCATTAAATATTTTTTGGTTGCTAGAAGATATCTGATAGCCATGCTTTGAATCGATTAATTTTAGCCCACCTTTATGTGGCAAAGAAGAATCAACCTCGGCCCATTGTAAGCTTTCAAGGCAATTGAGATCAGACCATGGCTGTATGACAGATTCAAATGGTCTAATGATCTGAGCATATTTTTCTTGAGTAATAGCAGCACGTTTTTTTGAAACAATAATGAGAATTTTGTCGGTAAAGTTAGAAAAATATAGTTCATAAGCATGCGCAGCTGAGGTAATGAGCACCAATTCAAACATAGTTATAATAATAGCTACTGTTTTCATTTATCACCCCCCCAGCTGCTGTCTGTATTCTTCTATAGTAGGCGGCATATCAGTCGGTGGTCCCATAGGAGTTGGTCGATTATTCCGCTGTCTGTATTCTTCTATAGTAGGCGGCATATCAGTCGGTGGCCCCATAGGGATTGGTCGATTATTTCGTTGTCTGTATTCTTCTATAGTAGGCGGCATATCAGTCGGTGGTCCCATAGGAGTTGGCCGATTATTCCGTTGTCTGTATTCTTCTATAGTAGGCGGCATATCAGTCGGTGGACCCATAGGAATTGGTCGATTATTTTGTTGTACGATTTGTGGCAGAGCTCTATGACCCATGCGAGTATCTTTGTTAGCTTTTTTCGCCGTTTCTTGTATAAATAAGGCGAGAGTTAGTAAGACTTTTTGAACACTCTGTTTACCTTTTAGAAGAAAGTATTCTTTGTTAAGTCTGTTAATAACGTTTTCCATCTCTTTTTCTATACTCTTAAAGACAGTCGCCATCTTTATTAGCATGGATGTCTTACCTTTTGCTTTGTATGTTATTTGAATAGCGGGTATCAAGAGGTTATTTGCTTTCAGAATTACTCGTAGTGCTTTTGCAAGGAGTGGATCTTTATTACCAAAAATATCGTTATAATGAGCCAAAGCGTATTTTTTTACTTCTTGTGTGATAGCCATCCACGCGTCTATATTTTTCTGAGGAATGTTCTGATCAAATAAGTAATCAACGCCAAATGTCCTATTATGATAGTTGACAATAAGCTGATTAATCTCTTTTTCTGATCGAGTGTTTTCTGAGGTTCGTATAAAAAAAGGTAATAGCGCAGACCCTATTATGAGAAGAAAAAATAGACGTATTTTCATTATAGACCCCCTAAATGCTTTAAAAGAGATATTCAAATAAATAATAATATTTTCTATTTGAAAAAGTCAACAATAGAGGTCTCTCTACTTAAAAAGAGATCAGTAAAAGGTAAAAATTCTTAGCTTAGGATCGGATAAAAAGGTTGTAAATGACCGCTATGAAGTAAAAAAAGAGAAAGGCAACAGTAAAATGTACGCTTGCGCCTATAATAATCCCCGTAGTTGATATTTTAATGTAGGGCGCAATGTTTTCTAAGCGAGGTATCATATGAGATGAGCCAATAAACTGTAAGGTTTCATGGGGCCATATTTTAATCAATGAAGCTATGGCAACGTATCCGAGGCTTGTGGCTATACCACCAGCAATGCCAAAATTGAGCACTTTAATTTTCATACAAAACCTTTCTGCTGAGAGGTACTATTAAATAGTATAAAAATAATGACACGTATAAAACAAGTATAAAAAAAGGAGCGCTATCTAATAGCGCTCCTTTTATGAATTACTGAATGTAGGGCTTTAGAATGGACTTGGTAGTTCTTGAGTACGAGATTCAGGAGCTATGAGTCCATTGTTATCAAAGGCAATAGTAAGATCTTCTGTTCCTGATTCTGCAAGATGCGAGTAGAGATTTTTGTAGAATAATACTATAAAATACAAGAAGAGCTCAATCTGTTTTTGTTGCAATGCTTCTTCAAATACTTGCGTTTCTTCTTGCGTAGGATATTTTTTATGGGCTTGAAATTTAGCCTTTGCTACATTAGTGAATTCTTCTATAAATTCGAGCGCCATCGCATTTATAGGTTCAATAAACTCTGTTACCAATGTCTGCTCCTGAGAGATATATCGAAAACAATTGCTTAATAATTCACTGGTATCTTCAGTTGCTATGAAAGATAAACCAAAAAAGTTTAAACATACAATTAATTTTTCTCGTACTAGAGATTTTTCAGATTGAGCTATCCAATTTTGTTGTGATTTCTCAATTGCAGGAGCGAGCCAACTAAAAATATTTGATGGATGTGCATTGAGAGCACAAGTAGACAACATAGCACAGGTGACAGCAAGTATCTGTTTTTTCATGAGAGACTCTTTCTATTTATTGGATTAAAGAAATTTTCGTATATAGTTTAATCGTTTGCAATATATGGTTAAACACCTGATCGGGATGTGGTAATAAGGATTTAAATTCTTCGGGCAATGTATCTGCAATCCCAAAAAGGGTATATCTATACTGTTCATCATATGAATCTGACAACAATCTACTGTACAGTGCACCATAATAGTATTTATAGATAGTACTTGCGGTACCAATCAGTTGCACGATAGAATCTGTAGTAACATCTAATGTATTAAGAAGATGTTCTGTATGATAGGTAGCGGCAAGAGTATTTTGTAACAGCTCACCGTACGTTGCTATGCTCAATAAGGGAATAAGGCTCGGATCTTCTTTTGCTAATAGAGTAGAGAATGTGCCATCTGTAAACCAATTATACATCTCAGAGAGAGACTGTAAAGGTTTGCATCCTGTGCGTAATATAGTAGCAGAAGTATCAAAATGGGAACCTAATTCTGGTTGAATAGCAGTAAGATAATTATTTAATATAGTTTGTCCCTGTTCTTGAAGCTCTAGAATCGCTTGATTCAGAATGGGAGACATATTTTTATTACAATATTCGAGGCAGACTTGTAATTGTTGGTTATAAATAGTACGAGCGCCCATTATATATGATAAACGATCAATTAATGTCTTAAGTGTATTTAATTCAGAAGTGGTTTCTTTGTATTGTACAATATTGGATCGTATGCTCTGAGTAAGTTTTGTGATAGGGATTATAAATAGACGCGCTTTTGCATCTATAAGAGCGTTTGCATATAAAAGGTATAGAATATTGGTTATGAGTTGCGTCTCTTCTGGTTTTGCATTCGCTATCACATTATCTGCCCATTTATCTGCGTATTCTGTATTTACTGTGATAAAAGGAATTTCTAGGTTGTGCGATATTGGAAGAGCAGTGATAAAGGAGATAATTGCTAAATATACTATATAACGCATGTTGCTATACCTACAAAGTTAAAAATGGTCGGGGTGGCCAGACTCGAACTGACAACCCCTCGCTCCCAAAGCGAGTGCGCTACCAATTGCGCCACACCCCGATTTATCAATTTTACTTACTGTATCTCTTTTTTTGCTAATCGGCAACTATTTTTGTTTGATGCATAAGCAGCATATAGTTATGTAAAAATGGGGTGAATGGTGGGGATCGAACCCACGACAACCAGAGCCACAATCTGGTGCTCTACCAACTGAGCTACATCCACCAATGTCAATTTAGTGATAATTATACGGTTTTTATGATAAAAAGCAAAAAATATTTATAGTATTAGAGAAGAAAAGGAAGGGGGCTTTATCCAAATAGGTCTTTTTGTGTTAGTATAGATACTAATAGAATATATTGTAGGATTCTTTAAAATATATGGGGTTGGGTAGTGAATAATGCAATAAAGCGGAATAAGTTTACTAGTTGGATTGATATATATGGTGCTCGAGAGCATAATTTGAAGAATATATCAGTCTCCATACCTAAAAATAGCCTTACAATTATTACTGGTCCTTCAGGGTCAGGAAAAAGTTCTTTAGCGTTAGAAATTCTTTTTGCTGAAGGAAAAAGACGTTATTTAGAGTCCTTATCATCATATGCACGTCAATTTTTAGGAATTACTAGAAAGCCTGACGTGGACCGTATTGATGGGTTATGTCCTGCAATTGCAATCGAACAGAAAACGGTAGGTTCTAATCCTCGTTCTACAGTAGGGACTATTACTGAAATTTACGACTACTTTCGTATTTTGTATAGTCGCATTGGAACTGTTTTTTGCCCGGATTGTCACTTAGAAATCAGGACAGAATCGTCAGATACCATTACCAGCCTTTTGCATTCTAATTTTCATCATAAAATGATTACTGTTGTTGCGCCTGTAATATATGCAAAAAAAGGAGAATTTACCCAAGAACTATTACAGCTCTTTAACAAAGGGTATTATAGAATTAAGATTGATGGTGAAAAGTATAAATTTAAAACCATTGATGAGATTAAAAGTCTTGAGCTAAAAAAAAATCAGAGGCATACAATCGATGTTATAGTCGATACTATTGAGGTAAGTGAGGAAGAGAGTGCTCGTTTACAAGAAGCCGTTGACAGGGCCTTTAAGATTGCACAAGGTAATTGTAAAATTAGTGTTGGAGATAAGGAATATACGTATTCATCGAAGCACATGTGTATTAACTGTTCACAATCTATTCCAGAGCTTGAGCCACGTTTTTTTTCCTTTAACTCTCCCATTGGGGCTTGTAAGTCGTGTGAAGGCATCGGAACTGTCCATGAATGGCCATGGAAAAAGGATGATAAAGATTCATGGAAGTCAGAATACCCAGAATTTTTTGGTAATAAATACGCTCATATAAAGGTATGCAATGAGTGTGGTGGAAAGCGTTTAAATAAATATGCGTTAGCGGTATTATTTGCCGGTAAAGATATTTATCAGCTGGGTGATCTTTCGATTAAACAATTATTGACTCTATTTACCACCGTATCTTTAACTCAGCAAGAACGTGAAATAGGCCACGGAATTATTGTAGAAATTATTAATAGATTAACCTTTATCAATGACGTCGGTTTATCCTACTTAACACTTAATAGGTCAGCACGTACACTTTCTGGCGGAGAGGGTCAGAGAATTCGTCTTGCTACTCAGATTGGATCAGCATTAAGTGGGGTATTATATATATTGGACGAGCCGAGCATAGGTCTGCATCAGAGGGATAACGATCGATTAATTGAAACGCTCAAAAAATTACGAGACCAAGATAATACGGTTGTTGTTGTAGAGCATGATTTAGATACCATTAAACAGTCTGATTATATTATTGATGTTGGCCCAGCTGCAGGTGTCCTTGGAGGAACAATAACAGCAGTAGGTACCCCCGATCAGATTGCCAAAAATCCTCGTTCATTAACCGGAGAATATTTGAGTGGGTCTCGATATATTCCCGTTCCAACAGAAGTTAGACAGCCGCAAGGATTTATGTCTCTTAAAAACTGCAGCACTCATAACCTAAAAAATATTACCGTAGATTTTCCGTTAGGTGTATTATGTGGGGTTTCAGGAATTTCTGGATCCGGTAAGAGCAGTCTAGTGATGGATGCGCTTGTCGGGGCCATTAAAAAAGAATTTGTTGGCGGCTATAAACGAAAAAAAGCTTATGAAAAGGGTAGATCTGCTAATTTAGAAGGAGCTGAGTCTATTCAGAGTTTGGTTGTTATAGATCAGACTCCGATTGGGAGAACCCCACGATCGAATCCTGCAACCTACTTAGGTATTTTTGATGATATACGTAGATTATTTGCATTATTACCTGAAAGCAATATGCGTGGGTATTCTGCTGGAAGATTCAGTTTTAATGTCTCTGAAGGACGATGTGCTGAATGTAAAGGAGAAGGATCGATTACCATTGAAATGCATTTTATGCCAGAGGTAATTATGAAATGCAGAGCATGTAACGGAACCCGGTATAATAAAGAAACATTATCGATTCTTTATAAAGGAAAGACGATAGCGGATGTTTTAGAGATGACGGCATATGACGCATTAGCTTTTTTTGCGCATCATAAATTGCTTGCTAAGCGATTACAGTTACTCTGTGATGTTGGTCTTGATTATATACAATTGGGACAACCATCTAGCACGCTCTCTGGAGGAGAGGCCCAGCGAATAAAATTAGTCGACGAGCTTGCCAAAAGGGAGCAGCATACTCTCTATATTCTTGATGAGCCAACCACAGGTCTCCATACGCATGATATAGAAAAATTATTACGAGTGCTCAATAGACTAGTTGATAAAAATAATTCAATGATTATTATAGAACACAATATCGATGTGCTAAAAACGGTTGACCACCTTATTGATCTTGGTCCAGAAGGTGGTGATGAAGGAGGTTATATAGTTGCATCAGGTACCCCGGCTTCTGTTGCCCAAAATAAGAATAGTTATACCGGTTTTTATCTTAAACAATCATTTGATACATTATAATGAGGAATATTATGAAGAATATATATTATAGCATGCTTTATATTTTATGCTCAATCACTACGATATATTCATATAATACTCAGATCTCTCTTAATGCTGTTGAAAGACAATCAAAAAAAATTAAATTAATGATTACTCGCAATCAATATATTGTGAATGGATTAGCATTAGTAGGGATTATGCAACAAGTAACTATGTTTGCAAGTATGATTTTTTCCCCTGATGTAGCTCCTGCAGTTGCTCGTTCTGAGAAAGAGCATACAGGAGGTACAGGGGTTAAATCATGGGCTTTATCGCTCTGTTCTTCTACGTATTCTCTTTTAACGACAAAACAAGGATGGTTGGCTATTGCTCAACAAGGATGGTCTTTGACGGGATACTTTGCAACATGTTTTATTTTAAATAATATTGCCCACAAATTAGAGCATCCTAACACGTTGCGGTGGTATAATGCGACACATGCTCCCTATATGCGTATTACGTCTATGATTAAGCAATATATAGACAAGATGGCTGATAGGCAAGAAGATGTCAAAGCGCTTCGGCATTATACAGAATCTTTACGAATAGCATGCTATCAGCTTGTTTTCTATGGAGAATCGATCTGTGCGTATATGGCCTATAAAAGTACATTGCTCGATGGTCCTCAGCAAGAATTGGCCGAAAAAAATATTCGTTATTGTATAGAATATCAGAATGATATATTCAGGCAGATTTTTAACTTTTTCGATAGACAACCAGCGTCTTATGAGCAGCTTACACATCTTATTACCGAATATGAGATTGAAATGAAGGAGCAATGCGCATATTTTTCTGCTATTGAAAGAGAATCTAAAGTCGATTACCTCTCAATAGGGCCTACATAAGAAGGATTTTCGAAAGCTAGAAACTTCCCTAAAAAAATCATTGCAAATTGAATTTTTTATATGCTATATTCAATTCTGTATAAACATACTCAGTAAAAAGGAGATTTCTATGAATATTAGATTGTTATTGGAAGTTTTCATGATATGTGCTCTTGTACATGGATCACAGCTTCTTTTTAGCATGGATAATGATATTTCAGATATGAATACTACGGAAATGTCTGAAATGCCAGATGAATATGCCGATAATTATGATGATTATGATTTTCTGAATGATGCTGACGATGACGGCGATGAATTAGATTATATGCTTGACGAAAATAATGATAATGATGATGAATTAGAATAAGATACGTATATTTTTAAGATTACGAAAGCTTTGGATCTCATGTCCAGAGCTTTTTTAATAGCAGGGACTCATTTTTTTTCGTATACTAAATCTTTTAGAGAGTGAATAATCCTGTTAATAGTAGAATCAGATATGGCAAAAACACAAGAACTTACTCCGCTGATGAAGCAGTATTATGAGATTAAGGCAACACATGTGGATGCACTCGTTCTCTTTCAGGTAGGTGATTTTTACGAATTGTTTTATGAAGATGCACAACAAGCAGCTGCGTATTTGGGTATTGCTTTGACGGCGCGGGGAAAAAATAATGGTGAACCTATTCCTCTGTGTGGAGTTCCGATTCATTCATTAGATCATTATCTATGCAGACTAGTAAAAGGTGGATTTAAAGTTGCTATTTGTGATCAACTGGAAGAACCCCGTCCCGGGGCGATTGTTAAGCGAGGAGTGACACAGGTCTTAACTCCCGGAACACTCACAGATTCAAAACTATTAGAAGCACGATCTGCATCATATCTACTCTCATTCTACCCATTAGGTGATGAATGGGGCCTTGTTTTTAGCGAACTTTTAACTGCTCAAATTTTTATAACAACTATTTCTGCTCAATCATCTAAACAATTAGAATCAGAACTGATCAGATTTTTTCCCGATGAAATTATTATTCCTGCAAAAAACAAGGAATTTCAGTCATATTTTAAAAAATTAGGCTATTATACTACATTAGTCCATGATGATACGGACAGATTACCCGAGATGTTGCAGTGGGTAGAGGCAAAATTCGATGCAACAACTTATAATAAAGTTGCACATAGTGATGCATTTTCTCTAGCACTGTACTATTTCTATGCATATATGTCTAAAAATCAACGAGCTTCATTGGATCATTATACTTCTCTACTCTTTTATAAACCAGATGATTTTCTTATTCTTGATGCAGCAACTCAGAGAAATTTAGAGTTACTGAAGAATGCGCATGATGGCAGTAGTAAAAATACCTTATTTGAGGTGTTGGACTGCGCAAAGACTGCTATGGGCTCGAGAATGATAAAAAAATGGTTACAGCGCCCCTTGGTTAATAAAGATGCTATTATACAGCGTCAGGATGCTATACAACATTTTTCTCATACTATATCATTGGCTCATGCGATTGAACAGTTATTGCTAAGTATTGGTGACATGGAAAGAATTATAGGTCGTATCGCATTAGACCGTGCATCTGTAGTAGATTATAGAGCATTATCAAAAATTTTACTGGTTATTCCTCAGCTCAAGTCCCATATTGCAACTGCTTCCATACCATTATTACAGCTTATTTTCAATCATCTGGGCGCCTTTGATAGATTAGCAGAACTTTTATCGAATGCATTATGTGATAATTCTGAGTCAGAATGGGTGATTAAAAAAGGGTTTAATGTAGAATTTGATCAGATGAGAGATCTTGTTGATCATGGTAATAATAGAATTAGTGCACTTGAGCAGAAAGAGCAGCAAGAGACAGGTATTTCTTCATTAAAAATACGATATAATGCCATCCAAGGGTATTATATTGAAGTAACTAATGCAAATCTTAAGTCGGTTCCAGATCATTATAGGCGCTTGCAGACCCTTGTGGGGCGTGAACGGTTTATAACAAAGGAATTGCAGGAAGTCCATTATGCAATAGAGCGTGCACGTAAGGATAGTATTGCGTATGAACAGAATCTTTTTAATGACATTAAAAAGCACGTAGCTGCTCATATAGCATCGTTGAGAAAGGCTGCTCATGCACTTGCTCATATAGATGCTCTCCTTGCATTGTCTCGATTAGCGTATGATAAGAGTTATGTTCGACCATCATTTAACGATGACAGAAATATTCTTATTATTAATGGTCGACATCCTGTGGTTGAACAGACGCTTGAATCTCATTTTATCCCTAATAATACAACCCTTACAGATGAACAATCGTTATGGATTATTACAGGACCTAATATGGGGGGTAAATCGACCTATCTACGGCAGGTTGCCCAGTTATGCATAATGGCTCATATTGGTTCATTTGTTCCTGCAGAATCAGCAAATCTCTTTTTGCTAGATCGTATATTTACCCGTCTTGGCGCAGCTGATAATGTAGCAGAAGGAAAGAGCACTTTCTTAGTAGAGATGGAAGAGACTGCTACTATCTGTACTCAAGCAACAGAGAGGAGTCTTGTCATCTTAGATGAGGTTGGAAGGGGAACGAGTACTTTTGATGGATTAGCGATAGCGCAGTCGGTTGTAGAATATATTTTTAATGTTATTAGATCCCGTTGTCTTTTTGCAACACATTATCATGAATTAACGGCATTACAGTCTACAATGCCGGGGATTGCTATCTATTATGCAGCCAGTAAAAAGACTCCTACGGGGATAGTTTTTTTATATAAGATTGTTCAGGGTATAGCTGATGGTAGCTTTGGAATTGAAGTCGCTAAGTTAGCTGATCTTCCTTCATCAGTGATAGTAAGAGCTGCAACACTGGTTACCTCTTTTGCGGAAGGGACTTCTGCGATTGGTATATTGGGAGAAAATAGTCAGGATGAAAAGAGGGGAAATCATAGCCAATTAATGCAAGAGAATAGAGTGCTTTTGGAAAAAATTGCGCGGATATATCCATTCATAGAAAAAATACAATCTATAGATTTTGATTCTTTATCCCCTAAGAAGGCTTTTGATCTTTTGTGGGAGTTAAAAGATCTTTAGAAGTACGCATTTTTTGCTAGACCAGGGCGGTCTTTTTTGTTATAGTGATAATAAATAAAACTTTATTTTCCAGTTCGGAAATATATCAATGTGTAGGGAAGTTCGCAATGATACAACAAGAAAAATACGATCGTTATGCAATATTTGCAACGGGTGGTAAGCAATATCAAGCAATAGAAGGCTTAACAATTGCTATTGAAAAAATTGATGGTGAAGCGGGACAACAGGTACAATTTGACAGAGTGCTGTTTCGTAAGTTAGGCGAAGGCCAATATGAGATTGGGCAACCAATTCTACAATCGAAAATTACTGCGTCTATTGTAAAGCAGACAAAAGATCCTAAATTAATCGTCTTTAAGTTTAAAAGACGTCAAAAAGTTCGTGTTAAGCATGGACATCGTCAGCCAAAGACTGTTATTAGAATTGAACAGATATAGTTCATTTATGAGAAAGAGGCTTATCAAAGCCTCTTTTCTCATAAATACTGTGAAAATAGAATAATAAACAGCATTTAGCCGTTAATTTTTTTGTTGGCATAAAAAGATCGATTTCCTCTACCGTCTATTGTTTCATACTCATTTTTATTGTATGTTCCTTTCTGATTAAAATTAATTAGTGCATTTCCGCCAGTTCTAATTTCTAGTTTGCCATCGGACATAATTCGTGGAGATGGGATTGCGATGGAATAGTGCACTCCCGTTCCTACTTCACGCCATGATATAGAATCAAATTTATGAAAAATAGAGGAATCCATAGGGTATATGCTTCCCGCGGGGATTGTCACGGAAGCTCTTCTTTTGCTTCCCCATTCAGGAATAACCTCAAGATCTCTTCCTGTCTGGTTATACACAGTTACTTTTGCAGCAAAAAGTGCTGTGCTCGTCATGAAAACAAGCATAATAAATACGTTTTTGGAATTCATAATGGCGCCCCCCTTTTATCTTTAATAGAATTATTTTAATAAAAAGTATATATAAAACGGCAAGAAAAGGTCAATAGAATTAATTCTGTTTGATAATATGCGTGACCATGGCAAGAATGTGCTCATTCACTTTCTATCTGGGTTTATAATAAAAATATACCTATTTATTGCATAAATAATAGTTTTCGTTATCATGAAAAATACTGCTATTATATGACAAGATAAAGATAGGTTTTATTACACCATGATTAATAAATATGTGATTCGATTTCTGGTTTTGAGTGTTTTTCTGTACCATAACAACAATGCAATGATATACCAATATCCCACCAATGCTTTAGGCAAAAGTGATCTTAAAAGATGGCGGCAAGGGGGATATAAAATTATTGTAGAAGCTGATGGCAATACTGTTCCCATTAAAGATGATGTTGCTTTTTTTATTCCTGAATTTAAAAGGATAATGAGGGATGCAGTTAATAATTCTTGTGTGAAGCAAGGTGCTCCTATTACAGTAAATTCTATCCCTAACTCTGGTTATCTTGGCAGGCAGTTCAACTTTAAAGCAACTCTTTTATATACAAGTCTCGTTGAAAAGTTTAAACACACAGACGTATTAAAAAGACGTGAATACGGGTATGTCTCGCATGTTAAACATGTAGAATTAGAACAAGAGATACAGAAATATTCAATAAAAAAGCTTCTTAAGATTAGTTATCTGCATACAAAACTATTTTATTCTGATCATGTGGATCTGTTTTTTAGAGTTATTCAAAAAAAAATTAGTGAAAAGGCTAGTAAATTAACAGAAGAACAAAAAAATCAGTTATGGACCCAGCAAGATGACCTTGGGGTGGTTCCAGATGTGTTATCTTACATCGAAAGACCTACCTCTCATTATAAATGTGTTATTATGCAGGCGCGTGATGGTGAAATAATGTTTGATTATGATATTGCCCAATTTAGTATCTATTTGAGAGACAAAATTAAGCAGAATGATGCTCTAATGGATATTGAAGTACCAGAAGACATGAAAAGGTTTAGTAAAGATACTATAAGCACTGTGAGCTCGTTATTAGGGCAGATATATCATTGCTCTCAAGAGAATAATAAAGCAGTGTATGAAAAGGCAATAGAAACGTTAAAACAAGATATAGAAAAAATACAATCTATTGTTAACAATGATGTAGGAAAGCTTATTGAAATAGGCCAATGCCTTAACTTTTTACAGATTGAATGTCCTTCAAAGATACAAAAATGTACATTTAATAATAGGACATACAGGGGAACATTCATTGATTGGGATGATCAATATATGAGACAATGTCAGCAGGCGTTAACCGTGTTAGATCAGCAAGTATATTGGAATATTATTGAGACAATAAAAAATATTGCTGACGAAGATGAGCAAAATCGACAGATTGAATATGTTAAAAATGCATGTGATAGAGCTCAATTAAATAAGCTACTGACCGTGATTGATAAGCAAGATATGTCTACCGAACAATACCAAGAATACAAGAGTTTTTTCCAAGAAAAATTCTTTCCAACAATACGTCAAAAGTTGATGAAAATTTTTATAGGATTATATAAATTTTTGCTAAGACGATAGATGACACGTCCAATAGTATAGATAGCTGTTTTTATTTTATAATTGAAGAAAAAGAGATCACCTTATGAATTATCTAACAAGATTTTTATTCTCATTTTTTATGTATGGATGGATATCTATTGCCTGTGCAGGTGAACATTCAGTGGCTATTGTTAACAAAGTAGAAGGTCTCTCTAGAGCACTAAAAAGGACTGACTCAAATGCCGTGAAGACAGCTCGTATGTTTGGTGCGACTATTTTTGATGAAAAACGATCTCAAAGTTGGCGTACATTTGGTAAAAAAGTTTCCAATAAAAGTACTTTAAGTACATTGGTCCCGGTAGTAGATGATGCTTTCAAGCTATATTTCATAGAATCATTAATACAGAGATATCCTGTTGATATGAGAAAGCAGGCAGAGAAACTGTTCTTTCAAGATATCTTTTTTGATTCTGTACATAGAAGAATATACGATCAACTGCGTACAGTGATAGTCCCTGAGTTGTCTTTGAAGACATCAAGCAAAGCAATAGCAAGTAAGGTAAAAGATAATTCACCGCAGGAAGATGATATAGAAGAGGTGGAATATATACCACAATTAGGTAAAAAGAAAAAATATATAATTTCTGAGCACGTTATAGAAGAATGTGCATGCCATTTAAGTGAATTAGAGAAAAAGTTTAGGCAGCTTGAATTGAGCAATGAGAAACAATTAGAGACTATTGCTCTACAAGCGATTTTTTTGGGGCTTTTGATAGAAAAGAATGTTCGTTTAACGATCACGTTGATAGAAATTGCTCATGAAAATCACAAGTTGAATGATATGATCACTGAATTTAGACTTATTGTGAACAGTCAATCAAGCCAGTTGGCAATGCTTACGAATAATAAAGAGGAATTGACAAAGATTTGGAAAAATCAACTGAGTCTCAAGGAAAATACTATTAATGATATTAAACAACAGTATAAGCTTATCCTGGAAACTCGCAACAAGGAAATACAAAAGCAGAAAAGTGAAGTAGATAGAGTAACAAAGGAACGAGAAGAAGGCAAAAGGGATTTTACTGAACAGAATAAAGCATTGCAAAGATGGATTACTCATTATAAATATGGCGTATCAATACTGTCTTTTATTATTTTTTTGTTGTTAGTAGATAAGTATGATCTTATGGCTCATATGAAATTACAGTTTAGCTAATTGTTCCAAGTCTCTATCGGCTCCTGCAAATATTAATTTATCATTTTGCGTAATAATATATTCAGGGGCCAGGATAGTGATGGTTTCTTCCTGTTCATTCTGTTTGCCGATACAGTTTATATTGAATGATTTATGCAAATTAAGTTCCTTGAGTGATCTATTTATAAATGTTTTTGGAGCGGTACAATAGCTTATTGAGAAATTTTTTGATAGGCGTATAACGTCTGCAAATGGGGAACTGAGTTTATCGGCAAGATGTGAGCCAATCTCTTTTTCTGGCAAAACGACAAGGTCTGCCCCAACTAGTCGGAGAACTTCTTTGTTAACATCATCAATAGCGCGTGCCACAACATAAGGAACTTGTAGATGTTTTTTAAGAAGTACGGTGAGTAAAATTGATTCCGATGTGTTTTCTCCCATTGCAACAATAACAGTCTCAATCTCATCAACGCCTAAACTGCGCAATCCTGCTTCGTCAGTAACTTTCATCGTAATTGCATGTGCTACCGCATCTTTAATAGATGCAACTATCGATTCATTTTTATCAATTGCCAGTACTTCCATACCGTTTTCTGAAAGTTCCGTTGCTACTTGATATCCAAATCTTCCGAGTCCGATAACACAAAATTTCATTATATGTTTCCTTATTTTATCCGAGCATAACACGTTCTTGTGGATAAAAAAATTCTGCTGTGTCGCGCTTTGTCTTATATTTTAGTCCCAAAATGAAGGTGAGGGTTCCAATTCTGCCTACAAACATAGTAATACTCATGAGTATTTTACCAATATATGATAGATTTTGTGATCCTTTGAGAGAAAATCCGACATTGCTAAATCCGGATACTGTTTCAAAAAATATGTCAAAAAAGGTCCATGTGGATTCAGTAATAAGAAGACAGAATGTTATTATTAATATCCAACAAATACTAAGCACAACGATTGTTATTGCTTTGTATATCTGATCCTGCGGAATCTCTCGTTCAAATAGTTCTATATTACAAGACCCATTGACAGTACTTTTAATAACTGCGCAGATGAGTGCAAATGTTGTTATTTTAATACCGCTGCCTGTGGATCCTGATGATGATCCAATAAATCCGATGACAATCATAAAAAATAGTGTTGCCTGAGAAAATTCATTGATGTTGGGCAAAATGAATCCAGAGCTGCGGAGTGATACGGCATGAAACAGGCTATCAAGAAGTGCGATGGGAAGAGGGAGATGTTTTAATGTATTATTATATTCTATTAAGAAAAATGCTATAAATGTTACCATTATGAGAATAGCAGTTGTGTAGAGTACTATCTTACTGGTAAGGGACAGATGATACTGTTTGTGGTATCTATCGCCACGCAGATAGAGAAATATTTCATGCCATGTAATGAATCCAAGTCCTCCACAAAAAGCGAGTGCGGTTGTTACAAGAAGGAACATATTATCGGTACTATATCTGCCTAGGTTCTGTTCCGTAAAAAAATGTAAAAAAGATATTCCTGCGTTGGAAAATGAAGAGATTGAATGAAATAAAGCATAAAATAATGCGTATCCCGCAGAGTATTGCGTATAAAAAAGTGAAAAAAAATAACAAGCACCGATAGCTTCAAGTACTAGAGTGAAGATAAGCGTAAATTGGAGTGTACTTTTGATACTGTTCCACGAATTAAGCTCTAATAGTTGACCAGCTATAAACCGTGTGCCTAGGCTGATGTTCATGAAAAAAGATACGATCAAGAGTGTCATGGATGCAAGTCCGAGGGCACCTAACTGTATTAAAAGCATAATTATACATTTTCCAAAGAGCGTAAAGCTGCTCAGTGGGACAGTAAATAACCCCGTTACGCAGGTAGCAGATGTTGCCGTGAATATAAGATCAATAGTAGAAAGAGGCATACTGCGTGATAAGGGAAGTGCAAGAAGCAGCGTTCCTAGCAGGGTAAGTAAAAAAAATGAAAAAAATATAATATGTGCCGGAGAAAGTGTAGAGATTATATTCTTTAGCATATAGATACCTTTTTGTAAAAACACCACAGTGCGCTCTGTGGTGTTTTTTGATATATGTATGTATTTTACTGAGAAAGAATATCTAAAAGATAGGTTTTGATCTTTTCAATACTAATGCGTTCTTGTTGTAGTGTATCTCGATTGCGAACTGTCACTGTATTATCGTTAGCGCTATCATAATCATAGGTAAAACAGACTGGCGTACCAATTTCATCTTGACGACGATATCTTTTGCCAATTGAGCCCGAATCATCGAATTCTACAGAGATTCCTACTGCAGCAATTGATTGATAGATTGCAAACATCTGTTCATTAAACTTTTTTACGAGTGGTAAAAATGCTGCTTTAATAGGGGCGACTGAAGGGTGAAGTTTAAGTGAAATTCGTCTGTCACCTTGTATTTCATCAACATGATATGCATCAAAAAGAACAGTTAAAAATAATCTATCTGCGCCAACTGATGTTTCAATTACATGGGGAATATAAGACGATTGTGTTTCTTCATCAAAGACAGCGAGATCTTTTCCTGAATGTTTACTGTGTTGTGAAAGATCAAAATTGCCTCTATGAGCAATACCTTCTAGCTCTTTCCATCCAAAGGGAAATTCATATTCAACATCACTTGTCTGGGATGAATAATGAGATAATTCTGTTTTTTCATGAGGACGTAAGCGAATTTTTTTAGAATTAATACCAATTTTTGTGTAAAATATACGGCGTCTTTCTGACCACAGTGCGAAATAATGTTGAGAAGTATCGGGTTTACAGAACCACTCCATTTCCATCTGCTCAAACTCACGCATGCGAAAGAGAAACTGTTTTGGTGTAATCTCATTACGAAACGCTTTACCAATTTGAGCAATGCCGAATGGTATTTTCACTCGATGTGATGAGAGCACGTTTTTGAAGTTAATAAAAATTGCTTGCGCTGTCTCTGGACGTAAATAGGCGATTGAGCCACTTTCAACTGTTGCGCCCACATGAGTACTAAACATCATATTAAATTGACGAACCTCAGTCCAATTATTTTTTCCACACGATGGACATCCTTTCTGTATGTCAGGATCATCAGCGCGGAACCGTTTTTTACATTCCATACAGTCAATCATAGGGTCATGGAAGTTTGCTACATGGCCAGAAGCTTCCCATACTGTTTGTGGTCCAAGTAATGACCCTTCAAGAAGTACAATAGGGGTGTTGTTTTCACGCAGTGATTGTATCCATGCAGTGCGGAGATTATTTTTTATAAGAACCCCATAATGTCCAAAATCATATATACCATTCAGGCCACCGTAAATATCAGCTGATTGAAAAATAAATCCACGCCTTTTACAAAGAGAGATAATATCTTCAAGAGTCGGTTGAATTAATGACATAGTATGTCCTTCGTCTGATGATTAATAAATAAGTAATGCGAGCTCATGGTCGCGTATAGGTATAATATGCAAAAATTGTTGCATTTTTATACCAGCAACAGATATAGCCTTATGTTGATGAAAGCTAGTATTATCATAACTATTTATACCTCCTTTGACAAACTATAAAATGACAGCAATCAAGTGGTGTGGTTTTTTATTGATTATACTGTAAACTTATAAACATTTAATGCGATAAAAATCATAAAAGGACTTGCTATGTCGATAAGAAATAACATACTGGTAAGTGCATCTATTTTTTGTAGTCTCATTGTGCTCTGTTCTGGTCTCTATCTCTATCGCAATCAACTTCGTCTAGAACGGGCTTTCATTGACAAAATGCATTCGCAACAACACGCATCATCTCTGATTTCACATACGCATTCAGCGATGTTTTCAGATGCAGGGGTAAGTGGTGGGCAATTGTGGAGAGCGGTACAAGATCGTGTACATGACACCGTTGTGCAACTCTTTGCTCAAGTATGTGTTATTGATATGCTTGAACCATATAAAACGCCGGCACAGGGTACTGCGTGCGGCAGTGGTTTTTTTATCAATGACCAAGGATATCTTGTTACCAATGCGCACGTAATTATTTCTGCAAAATCAGTGTGGGGACAGATTCCTTCATTAGGTAAACGAATGCTTGATTTTGAAGTAATCGGTATGAGTCCTGAGCGGGATTTAGCATTATTACGAATAAGCGATGAAAGTCGTGAGTTAATTACCAAAGAGCTTGGTGGCATACCATATCTTTTTTTAGGAGATTCAGATCTTGTCAGAAGATCGGATGAAGTGTTAGCGCTAGGATATCCATTAGGACAACAAGCGTGTAAAAGTACAACAGGAATCATTAGTGGTCATGAACACCATTTGATGCAGATGAGTGCTCCTATCAATCCTGGTAGTTCAGGTGGGCCATTGCTGAATATCAAGGGCGAGGTTATTGGGGTTAACTCGTCTGGGGTTACAGAAGCTCAGAATGTAGGATACGCTATTCCTATTAATACTCTCAAAACAATATTGCATGATCTTTTTGAGATTAAAATTTTACGCAAACCATATTTAGGTGTTCGTTTTAATAATAGTACAGACACATTAACGCACTATTTAGGTAATCCATTACCAGGTGGGTGTTATATTATTGAAGTGGTTAAAGGGAGTCCCCTTGAGAAGGCGGGCGTTATGCGTGGAGATATGATCTATGAGATTAATGGTTATCCTGTTGATATGTATGGTGATATGAGTGTGCCATGGAGCGAAGATAAAATTTCTATTGTCGATTATCCGCTCCGGTTATCCATAGGAGATACGATTAATCTTGTTATTTATCGTAAAGGACAGAAGAAAGAATGTTCTGTAGTCTTTGGTCTTGCAGATTTACCAGCTATTCGACGTGTATATCCCGAATATGAGGGGGTTGATTATGAAGCATTTGGAGGTATGGTAGTTCAGGAGTTAACTGTTAATCATATCCGTATGCTTGCAGAGCATGCTCCGGGATTAATGAAATATGGTGAGTTGAAATATCAATTGGAACCAGTTCTTATTATTACACATGTATTTCCTGATTCTCAATTGTATAGAGGAAGAAATATTCCTCTCGGAACAACACTTAATGAAGTAAATGGTATAAGGGTAAAAACGCTAGCAGAATATCGTGATGCTCTTAAAAAGAGCGCGGGAAGTGAGTATTTGACATTATCCGCGTCTGATAATGTAACGCGTGCAGCAGAGACTATTTTTGTTGTTTTATCTATGGATAAGATTATTACCGAAGAGAAACGACTATCGCGTGATTATAGATATCAATTATCTTCGACCGCGCAAGAGATTCTACTACATACTAGTAAAGATAGTTAGAACATACATTGACCCCTTGCAACAAGATCTATTTTTATTGTAGATACTACTAATGTTGTAATTTGTCTATAAATAAAGGGGTCAATA
>Ga0307410_10000143_pt1 | contig 25411 bp, 20 predicted proteins | sample 322Ometagenome_3_FD_203707 | JGI IMG/M metagenome (GOLD analysis project Ga0307410, IMG submission 203707) | Maize rhizosphere microbial communities from greenhouse at UC Davis, California, United States - 322HYB-O-3 | ecosystem: Host-associated > Plants > Roots > Rhizosphere > Soil | place... | reverse complement strand
GGCGTCTCGTTATCATTATTGGCAACATGTAGCTCTGCACCAGCATCTATTAATGTTTGCACATGAGCAACATGTTGATTTATTATAGCATAGTGCAATGCCGTGTTACCAAGCGTATCTTGTTCATTAATATGAGAGCAGGAAAGAATTTCAAAAAAATCTTGCAGATTTCTATCATGTCGTATTGCGTGATGAAGGAGTGTCCTGCCAGTATCATCTTTTTGAGTATAATCACACCCGATAGTGATAAGTTTGTTAAAGAGGCTTTTATTGTTTGTTGTTACACATGTACATAATGCTGTAAAGGTACCATCAAGCTGGTGATATAGAGAGCGAGTAGAATCAGGAAGTGATATATCATTAATTTCTGTATATTTCAGTAATAATTCTATTATCTCTTGTTTTCTGTTTTTAATAGCTAATGATAGAGGAGTTTCCCCATGATTATTTAGTGCGTGGATCAGAGCATTTTTTTTGAGCAATGCATCTATGGTATGTATCTCCGATTTTAATAGGATAGCGCGATGCAATGGAGTATTTCCTTCTGAAATTTTATTGTTTACGGTATCGTTAATGAGTAGTTTGTTTATTACATATACATTGTTGTATTGTATTGCAAGATCTACATACTCATTGGTTTTAGTCTGATCGGAACCATCTATAATGTACGTGTAGATATTATGCAGTCCCTTTTGGATTGCAAGCATAACAGGAGTTAATCCGCTGTTATTAGCAATAGTAAGATTGGCATTTTTTTTGATAAGCAATTCTACGATAGGCAAATATTGATGAAATATAGCATGATGGAGTAATGTATTGCCTGAAGAGTCTTTATAATCTATATTAAACTCATATTTTTGTAATAGAACTTCTAAGGCTGCGGCATTCCCTGTTTTTATAGCTTCATATATAAAGTTACTTCTATTCTTATCATTGTCTTCTTGTTGTTCCATAAGATAAAAGGCTATCTCATTGTTTTTGTGCTTTAAAGCAATAGTAAGGGCTGTGTGGCCGGAAGCATCTTTTTTATTACAATCTGCTCTCATATTGACAAGTATTTGTACAAGAAAATACTGGTTCCGTTCTGCTGCACGATGAAGATAGGTCATGTTTCTGCCAGAGAATTTTTTATTGATTGAGCTCTTATCAAGAGATATATTTTTTTCCTCTATGAGGTACTTTATTATTTCATAGCATGCAGCTTTGAGAGCAAACGATAGACATGATTGTTTTGCGACATAGTGATCTTCGAGATTATCTATATAATTGTTAATCAAGAATTGTACGTTTCCGATCTGATTCTTCTTAATGGCAGATTCAATTATGGGAAGCATTTTGCTAACCTTAAGACGGCTCTTGTCTGCGCCACAATATATCAGAAGTTTAATTAATTCAGCGGCGTACGTATCATCTGAACTCAGAGTAAGTACTGTTTGCGCATAATCATCCACTTGGGGTTGTGTGCACTCATTATTCATACAGAGTAAGAAGGCTATAGCGGCTTGAAGATCATTATTTTTTAAAGCAGCTTCTATGAGATCTGTATTATGTACCTGTGTCAAAGATAATGTCTGACAAGTATTTTTATTTTGTAAAAAAGAGATGAAAGACTGTTCAGACTTATTATTTTCAATATAGATAGAGAGTGGTGATACACTAGCATCCTGGCAAGAAATCATTATATATTTATGTTGAGAACGTGAAGAGTTAATATTAGAAAGACTCTTATATGTTATATATTTATCACTTTCATTGCCAGCAAGCCGTTGTAAAAATCCTATTTCCTTATGTTTCGCTGCGTGACATATCATACTTATATGCAGATAAGGGTATTTTTTCTTGATAATGGATAGCGGGATATCTGTCAATTGTAGAGAATGAGTTATGAAAGATTCATCATTGTTTTTAATAGCAGAGAAAAATAGTTTTTGGAATAGAGAAAGATCATCAGTGATTATGCTTTTTTTGTGAAACTTTTTATTGACGCATCGTAGATTATAAAGAGATTGTAGAGAAAGATGGGATATTAATAACTCGTGTGGTACCTCAACGATAGATTGTTGAGGCGAATCATGTGTCACCATCTCCATTGCAAAGCATGGAAGAATTAAAAAAGTAACCCATAAAAATATATGTTTTATCATTTATTCAGCACTGTGCGAAAAAGCGGGTGTAAACGTATCCTCGATAAAATTCAACGTTGATCCATGTAATCGCTTCCATTCACCGAGTGAAATAGGAAAATGTGGTAAGGAGAGAGTAAGCAAACTTTGTGCGTACATCTGTATCTCATATTGTGCGCCAGCATGTAAGCGTAGTTTTAAAAAATGCATTAATGAGTGCAGATTGCATGTAAAAATAAATTCGGTATATGTGCTGAGAGGTAACACACTGCGAGCAATCTCTCTGCCGATATTATTGTGCAGTAAAAACTCGTAGACTTCCGTGCTTTTAGCAAGCGCTTCTTTATATTTTTCGGTAAACTCAGGACTATCAAAAGAACCAATAGAAGCTTGTTTATTTTTAGTATCTTGCGAACGCCATTTTGGTGGAATATAGAATTCTAAAGCAGATTTAACATAACGATAACTAATTTCATTGTAGGAGTTCATACGATGGCGCATCCATTGACGTGCAACAAAAATAGGAGCTTTAATGCGAAAAGAGAGTTGATTGTGTTCAAAAGGGCTTGTATGATTATGTTCCATAAGAAATGCGATTAATTTTTTATCGCGCTCTGAGATCTCCGTAGAAACTTTTCCATATGATACGCGTGCAGCGTTTACTATATCAAGATCTGAGCCAGAAATACGTACTAACTCAACGGTACTAATAGAATCTTGAAGAGGATCAAGAATACGAAATTCATGATGAGAGGTTCTGGTTTGTGTGGTTTGCTGTACGGATTGCATCAGGTTTTTTCCTTAGAGCTTAGACTTTGTGAACGAGATTTAAAAATATTTTAAACAGAGATATGCTTCCTTTAATGAATCTCACACACAAAAAAGGAAGCAATAATGCATTACTTATTAAAAGATACAGAAATTAGAGAAATATTAAAGTTTTAAAAGAACAAAAGGTGTTTATAGTGCAGAATATATGCGTACACTATTTGTGTACGCATAATACAGTGCTAAAGAAAAAGCTGATAGCAAAATTCCTGTTTTTATACTAATTTTAAAAAATGCCGTAAGATTATGTTGAGCAATGAATCTCAGAACATTAAAATTTTTATTCCATAATGCATAATGTACCGGAGTAAGAAAGATATAGTTTGATATACTTGCATCAGCGCCATGTTGTAGCAATGCTTCTATGAGTTCAGTATTACGTGTCAGTATAGCTCTATGAAGCGGAGTATTACCTATATAATCTGTGCGGCAATGTATGTCTACCTTGGAATAAAGTTTGGCATTAATGTTTGCAATGCATGGAAGAATGAGTCTTATTACTTTTAAAGAAGCCCCACGATCGATAGTGTCTTGTAGAAAATCAACGGTTTTTGTAGGGTGGGCGGGGACACTTACAGTTCCTCCGTTTTTAACTAACCAATGTAAAGTTTTTAATATATCGGCACGATTTTGATCTTCACAGGAAGAGAGATATTCTAAAAATGCATAGTCTGTGGGGGTTTGATTTGTTATATCCGCTCTATTAATATCAGCACCCCAATGCTTCAATATCTTTCCTATATTATGATCCAAATGTCGTATGTGTTTTTTTATGAAAAGGTTAAAAGGAGTTTCTCCATTGTTATTAGTTTCATTAACTCTAGCTTCCAGTTGCAGGATAAGGCTCACTATTTTGGGTCTTTTGCATAAAATTGCTTCATGAAGAAGTGTATTGCCAGTTGCAGGATTTTTGAATTCAATATTATCTATGCTCATATTTTCCAATAGATAGTGTGCAATGTTATCGTATCCACCTTGTAAAGCTACAAAGAGGAGAGTTCTGCCTGCGTCAGGAGAAAAAGCATTAAGATCAACCTGTAATAACTCAACTAAATATTTAAGATATTCTAAATTGCCCGATGTAATTGCATCGATGATTGCGTTATTATCGAGCTTTACTATCTCAAGCATAATTTCATTTTTTCCGATGCCATGATGAGAAAGTTCTTTAAGCATTTCCACATGACCGTTCTGTAATGCGACTTTTAAAAAACCTTTTTTTTGATCCGCCGTAATTGTAAGGTTATTCTTTTGTTGTAGTACAGCAAGCACATAATCGTAATCTATCGCTCTTTCTGGTATTTCGTTACCCGTCAATATGATATTGTGTGGCTGATCATTTTGTAGAATAAGAAATAGAGTATGAAAATGGTTGTTATCTATTGCTCTCTGCATGTATGTTTCATAATTATTGTCAGCAGGAATACCATTATATACTCGAGAGCAGAGTATGTTGATTTCTTTGTTTTCATATTCATATCCCATAGACAGTATGTCTTTTTTTCTTTTATTCTTATCACCACCCTTAATGAGCCTTTTGAGTGCATTTTTATGTGTCTGCTTAACAGCTTGAGAGAGCATTGAGGTATATAAAAAAGGGTATTGTTGGTCTAATGTGCGCAAGGATTCATGCGAGCATTGTAAAAGATCAGTTATCCGTGAATTGTCTTTATTTTTGATGGCATATAAAAAGATTCTTTGAAAAAAAGGAGCATCTTTTATAGGAATCGATTTGTGTTGATAAAAAGTAAGTTTATTATACTGTTTATTAGTGCATCGGAAATTATAAAAAGATTGTAAAGAAAAATATCTACCATACAAGTCAGATTGTGTCTCTGCAGGCAACAATGAAAAAAAATTAGTGTGGGGTATTGTCGCCAGCTCCATAGCAATATATTGTCCCGTTATAACCAAGGTCAATAATAAAATGATATGTTTCATTGTTTGTAAGTGTATAATCAATGTTAAATATAATGATTATACACCATATAGCATTTTTTAAAATAAAGATATATCTTATCTGTGGGAAAAGAGTGCTATTAAATACTATCAGAAAGCATTAGGGGGGGGGTGTCTCGTACCATTGTGGGAGTAAAATAGAAAGAGGTAGAAATGCATACCTAAGTGGGACTGTATACATCTGTATTTTATAACGTATGCTATTTATAGCGTGCTATTATCATTATGCACACAATTTATTATAATGCCAATCATAAAAAGATAACAGACCAGAGATGTATTTCCATAACTAATAAATGGAAGACCAACGCCTTTTGTGGGGGCAAGGCCCGTGGTTACTGCTAAATTCATGCATGTTTGTAATGTAATGAGAATGATGAATCCCATAGTAACGAGTGAACTAAAATGATTATGTAATTGATGAGCAATACGCATGCCAAAATATAAAAGCAATATAAATAAAATGATAAGAAAAGAGGCGCCAATAAACCCTGTCTCTTCTGCTATAATTGAAAAAATAAAGTCAGTGTGTTGCATGGGAAGATAGAAGAATTTTTGACGAGAGTGCGCAATACCTGTTCCAAACCAATGACCAGAACCAATAGCAATAAAAGATTGAATAATCTGAAATCCTGACCCTTTTGGATCTTGCCAAGGGTTTAGAAAAGTTAATATTCTTTGTAATCGGTACGGTCGAAACAGTATTAAAAATAGTGCACTAATACTTAATCCAAACAGCGTAATAATAACATACTTTATATCAGCATGGGCAATAAAAAAGAGCGATAATGTTGTTATCAAGAGAGTTATTGTCATACCAAAATCGGGTTGTTGAAGCAAAATAAGAGACATGCTGCCAATGATTATACAGAATAATATTTTGTGCATAGAAGAAATAGTACGGTTATGTAACCGTTTTTCAAGGAAATATGCCAGGTATAACAAGAGTGTTATTTTAAGTATCTCACTCGGTTGAAACGAAAACCCATATAATGAAATCCACCTGCTTGATCCATGTATGGTTCTTGTGAAAAAGGGAACAAGCGTAAGGCCAGTAAGAATAAGTGAACTTATCATGAGCAAGGGGCTCATTTTTTTTAGTAAACGAAGCGGTAAGAATTGCCCAACCACAAGCGCTAGGCTGCCAATACATATACCAATAAGATATCTTTTTACAAAAAATAATGAATTACCAAAAATTTCTAAAGCGTATACTGAGCTTGACGAATAAATAAAAAGAAAGCCAATAATAACTAGTGTTATAATAATAGTTAAAAATACTTGTAAGTCAGCATATACGGCAGCTTTTTTTGATATCATATGAATAGTGTGTGCACTAAAGATTTAAAATGATTTCCCCGTTCTTCATAATTACTATACAGATCATAGCTACTTCCCGATGGCGAAAGCAAGACCACATTGTTCTCTTGTATACGTGTAATACATACATCAAAGGCTTCATCTAAAGTTCGATGAGATGTGGCTGTTATATTGTTATTCATACATATCTTATGGAGAATAGGTGCTTCTTGCCCAAAACAATAGACGTGTTGTATGTTTTTTGGCAAATGGGCAATAAACTCAGTGCGATCAACACCTTTACTCAACCCACCAATAAAAAGATGAATTGAGCGATTATGTAGTCTGTTAAGTGCCGCATTTGTTGATGCAATGGTTGTTGATTTTGAATCATTATAAAACTCCACTCCTCTATAGGTTGCTACTTTTTCCAATCGATGTGGAGGTAGTTGCGTAATGCTCGGTAGTCTGTTTACTATGCGAGAATCTATCGAGAGAAGGTCGCTCAATGCTGCAATAGTGATAATATTTGTTATAAAAGAAAATGAAGCAAGAGGCTCTGTAAGGTGTATCTTTTGAATAACTGCCGTATCTGATACTTTTGTAATGCATGCATCTTCATAGTAATAGATAGATTCATCTGGTCGTAAACTTTCCATGCTTGATGCATGAGGTTTTGTTTCAGAAATATATATGATAGTACGTTTATTAGGATTAAACGTATTAATCTTTTCTCGTAATACAAGCGGCACAATACTGACATGGTGAGACTGTTGATGCTTCATGATAGCATACTTTGCCAAAAAATAGTCTTGCTCAGAAGAATGATGGTCAAGATGATTTGGATACACATTGGTCCAGATGGCAATCTCTGGTACAAATGATATACAATATTGTAATTGAAAGCTTGATGTCTCTAAAAGTGCGTAATCAGAAGTATCTTGTTCATCTAATAAATCAAAAGTTGGCTTTCCAATATTACCACCAACGGCAATGCGTAATCCCGCGTGTTTCAGAAGTGAGTCTGCAAGGTGCATAGTTGATGTTTTACCAATACTTCCTGTGATTGCAATAATTGGTTTTTTCCAAAAAAGCCTAAAAATATCAAGTTCGGTAATCCATCTATGTATATATGTCGCATAATGCATACCTATGTTAACACCCGGTGATGAAAAAATATAATCATGAATATTAAAAAACTCCTCTTTTTGCTGTTCGCTCCATACTTTTATATTCATAGTATATAAAAAAGATTGTTCGGCTTCAGTTAAATAGCGTTTATCCATTACCCCAACCCGATATCCCTGTTTAATGAAAAAATTCACTGCAGATTGACCTACTATTCCATACCCCCAGATTCCAATTAACGCATTTTGTTCTATATACATCTAATATCCTTATTTTAAGTAATGGTATTTAGAATATATAACTATTAAAAAAAAGACACCACCTGTATCATGTTTTTATTTACTTTTTATTCTATTATAAAATAATATAAAGAAGAGCTATTATTCTGAGAAGGGAATCACATGGTATTTTTTTTAGTATTTTTTGCACTATTACATGTACTTCCAAGTTATAGCATGTTGCCAACAGTAGCACGTCAATCTATTAGCCGAGTACATCTACCGCTACATAAAGCATTCCCCGTAAAAAGTACCCCTACAATACAAAAACGTGGCCTTTTGACTACAGAACAGTTAAAAGGTACTTATGAAGGTTTAACCGCGCAAGCAAAAGCTGTATCTTTACCACATGGAGCATCAATGTATGCTTCAGGAATATTACAAAAAATGTATTCTTTAAAAGAATCTGAAGTACCAACAGTGCAACTTATTCAAGCATTATTTTTTCAGCAAGAGTCACAGTTTAAACCAACAGCGCTAAAATCAAATGCTGCATATTCCCTAGATTGCTCAATTTTAGGGTTTATAATTGGTGCCTTAGAGACTGACAAATTGCAAGACTCTCAAGAGAGAAAATTTATTATTGAACAGTGGCGATTAGCACATAAAAATAGTACTGGCGATAAGATCTCTATAAAAAAGATAGAGGATCTTATCACTCTGATGTTGAATGCATATCAATATGATAAAAATACAACACGTGCTATATTGCTTAGTTTTCTATATGCAAAAGGTGATCCTGACTCGAATCACGATATAATTCATTATCTCTCAAGTTTGAATCAGTATATAACAATTTTTGAAAAAAAAGTTGAAGTTCAAAAAAAAGATGGTCTAACAATAAAAGAAGTACTTAAAAATTATTTTGCTAGGTTGTTTAAAGAAAAAAAAACTGATTATGAGCAATTCAAAAATCAGTTACAACAATATTCTGGAAAAGAACAGATTGCTCTTGCAACAGAAAATTTTGGGGTAGCGATCAGTGCCATTCTCACTATTAACAGGGATACTAATATATATCCTGAAGCAGTAATTCAATCAGGATATAACTATAAAAATAGAGGCATTGTGCCTAATTGTGTCGAAACAGCAATGCAAGACCTATGTAATATACTCTTATACAACACAATCACTCAATCATTTGACCTTTCTCTATTACCATCTACAATAATAGTCAATCCATTGTTTAAAGATTTTTATGATCAGTATGGATCAATACAGATGATTAATTCTCCAAAAACCGGTCAAGCATTTATGAATTTAGTATCAGAAGTTTCAGGGGTACGCTATTCAAGTGATGGCTATGAGTTACAAGGAAGTGCTGTTGAACCCAACCTTGTAACACTTTATAATTATTTTTTTGGAATACAAGCTCAGAACTTAGATGAATTAGGAACAGCACTCTCTGATGAAAACAGAACAATATCTTTTGTATTGCAAGAAACAGATAAAAAAAACCATAAAAAAATCGTTATAAACGTTGTTACCCATCAACAATACAAAAAACCCCTTGTAGTAGAGTTTTGGTTTACGGCGGGACATGGGTATCTTAAAGTACCTGTCAGAGATGCTCAAAAAGGGTTTTCATTATTGGATTCATTTTCATTAGCCGAACAATATACAATAAGTCAAGAAGCACAGTCTTTGTTTCATGCTCAGTCTTCAGCGATGTCTGCATTACTATTGAGGTATATACCACATGCTATACCAATCTCTATGTATTATATGATCCCTTTAAGAGATAATATTGATCGTAAAATAGTTATTGAGCATATATTAAAATTTGGTGGTACCAATAAAGAAGCAACAGAGTATGCTTATAGTATCTATGAATCATTGTCTAATGAAGAAAAAAGAGAAATGAGTGCTTTGCTAATCATATTGGAAGCAGCAGAAAAAAACCAAAAGTTTAAAACTATATATACAGATTTTAAAGATTTTTATATGACGTTAACCGAAAACAACAAGATTATGCTAACATCAAATATAGTGCAAAGCATAACAAGTAACACAGATAGATCTACTATAAATTTCATAATGAATCATGTAAAAGATGTTTATCCCGAGTTAGCTGATACTGATAATAAAAAGATTATGCTAACATCAGACATAGTGAAAAGTATAACAAGTAACACAGATAGATCCACTATAAATTTCATAATGAATCATTTAAAAGATGTTTATCCCGGATTAACTGATGATGCAGAAAAATTTATGTTAATAGTTACTACCCTGGAAGTACTAAGCAAGGCAACTAAGCTTACTATAGATATAATAGAAGAATTATTTGAGTTAATCAAAAATCATCCTGATAAAAATGCATATTTAGCTGAAGTGTTACGTATACTATCTTCTAAAAAACATTCTAATATAAATATTACTGTTCTTGTAAAAAGATTAATTAATAAAGGTGTAACTTATAAAGATACAAATATTTCCCCATTCAGAAAATATACACCAATACAATGGGCTGTGTTAATGGATGATATACCACTTATTAATTTATTGCTACAAAATAGAGCTGATCTTACACAAAACAGTAATAAATATACTACTCTACAGTTAGCTGTAGAAGAAGCAAGCATTAATGCTATAAAGTTATTATTGGAAAATGGTGCTGATCCTAATCAGAAAAATAGCAGAGGAGAAACAGCATTAGATACGGCCTTTGAACTAAAAAACTATAATGAAGAAGCCGACGTAGATTCTATAGTAAAATTACTGAAAGGCTATGGAGGGGTTACTAATGTATCATCAATCGTTTACCCTTCAATGCAAGATGAAAAAATTATTCGTTTGCGATCAACAGAATGAGACCTATTTCTTAATTGTATCATTATATATGTTGTAGTAGCTAAAACAAAAGACGTACAAATATGAACACAAAAACTATTATTTTCGCAGATTTAATTGAACCATTTATTGTAGCACAAGATGTTTCTTTAAATTCACGTATCACATACTATAATGCATTACTACAATTTACGCGTTGGTGTGAAGCAAAAACAGTCTCTACTCCAACACGGGAAACTATTTTATCGTATAAATTCTGGTTAGATACCAAACATTTGAGCTCTTATACAAAAGCAATCTATATAGTAGTTGTCCGACGCTTTTTTTTGTGGACAGAAGAATCTGATATATATCCTAATGTTGCTCGTGGAGTTAAAGGTATTAAGAAATTTGCTAAAAATCATCAAAAAGAGTCACTCTCGGTACAATCTCTGAAAGTCCTTTTTGGCTCCATAGATACTAGTACTCTTATGGGTAAGCGCGACTTTGCTCTCATTAATATGTTAGTAAGAACGGGACTTCGCCTCAAAGAAATTGCTTCCGCAACATTAGAAGATATATACGAACAACGGGGAGAAACACTACTCTGGATTCATGGCAAGGGAAGAGCGAGTAAGGATGAATTTGTTCTATTAACTGCTGAGGCGCTTCGACCGTTTCATGACTATGTACAATGCCGCTCTATTACGAGTGAAAAAGAACCATTATTTGTATCGATGAGCGATCGTAATTTTGGAAAAAAATTAACTACTTTTTCGTTATCACGAATTATAAAGCGCCGATTACGTGCAGCAGGGTTTGATAGTAAACGCATCACTGCACATAGCCTGCGCCACACATTTGGTGTTCTTTCGATGCAAGCAGGGGCATCATTATATGAAGTACAGCTTGCTATGCGACACACGGCTCCCACGACTACTCAGCTCTATTTAGGTGATATTGAACGTTTAAAGAGGCTAGAGGCCTCTGCAGAAAAAAAAATAAGCACTCTACTCTTAGAGTAAGCAAAAAACCCATTTTCTCTTAGCATTCGCTGCCAATGCGAAAAAAGGAATCTTGTTGACTTGCTTTTTGGCATAATTGTATATTAGAAATAAAATAGTTGATAAAGAGCAATAATGAGGTTAGTATGAAAAAAAATATATGTGCGTCTCTTTTGGCAATGACAAGTATTATTCATGTTCAAGCCATGTTATATCAGTTTGGCCGCGGGGCTAGGCAATCAAGTCTATCGACAGCTAGAAACATATCAAGACCCGCATTTCAGATGCCTCAACAACAGCTGCCTAGACAAAATAGATTCTATGGTTCTTTTAAACCTGAACAGCCACCAAAAAAACCATCTTTTTTTCAATGGTTTGTAAAGGCTTCCCTACCAGGATCTCCTGAAAATGAAGTAACAAAAGCATTCAATGAAGTGCAAAGACTTGTGATTGAGGGACGATTAGATGAAGGCGATATTAATGATCTTGCTTATAAAATGGAAAAAGCAGATTATAATATATGGAATCAAGCAACCGATAGCGGTTATTCGCTTCTTGGAAGCGTACTGAACGGTATAGTATCGCGGCTAGATGATGGTAGCCCATTGGATATTAATAAACAAGTGCGTATTGCCAATCTTATTTATAATTATGGTGGTCGCTTAAATGAAAAAGACAAGAAAGCGGCGCTCCTCATGCCCCGCTCTATAATAGATGGTATAGCAAAAAACTTGGCCTCCAGTGGATTAACTATTGGTAATATACCCATAAACATTATAGAATCCTGGGCCAATCTATTTTCAGCATTACAACACTATGGAATTGATATTCCTGCAGATCTGATCGATATTCCTAAAATGCAATCATTCATAGAGGCGTACAATGAAGCTAATACATCATCTAGGGATCCATTTGGGGTTCTTGTTATTGTTAGGCAAGGGGAAACTGGGACATCAGTAAAAACAGATGATATTAGTAGACTAACTTTATATGACCTAGTAAAGATTCTACAAAGTAAGGATAGTCCTTTTATGAATGATATTTATTCAATTATGTCTAGGCTAGATATATACAAAGCAGATGGAAGGCTATACTTTCGTGGCACCCGTTTTTCAATACCAATGGATAGATTAGAAGCGGCTGCTGAAAAAGGTATCTTAAGGGTTTCTCTTTTGGAACTTACGGGTCGTAACATATATACTGCTCCGATGTACAAAAAAGGTACGAATAGTTATCTTGATGAAATTTATAGTTTATTAATAAAAAGTAATACCATAGAAATAGCTCAAAAAATAGGCGCATATAAAACAGTACTTGCTACTGCATCATTTATAAAGAGTTTGCCTGGTGCCGCTAGGATAAATAACAATTTTGATGAGGGATATTCTTTCCATAAGCAGCAATCTGCTGAATAGACAGAAAGTGCATTATTAACAGTTATTACAATTTTAGAAGATATTGTAATAACTGTTAATAATGTCTGATTTGAAACTAATTTTTGCTCAAATATTTCTTTTTCTTCCCAGGTTATGTATAATTAGCAATAGAATTGCGGATTATACATACAAAGTGAGAAAGCGATGATTAAACGCACAATAGAAGCTCATTTATTATCATTAGCAAAGCAGTTTCCCTCTGTTGCGGTTATGGGACCGCGACAGTCAGGAAAGACTACTCTGGTAAGAAATGCTTTTCCTGATTATGAGTATGTTACTTTAGAAGATATCGATAAACGAAGTGCTGCAAAAAATGATCCCCGTGATTTTCTTTCTCTGTATGGTAGTAAAAAAGGTCTTATCATTGATGAAGTGCAGGAAGTCCCTGAACTCTTATCATATATGCAAGGAATAATTGATAAAGAATATAAGCCAGGATTTTTTATTCTGACGGGCTCGCAACATTTTCTTATGTATGAAAAGATTACTCAGACATTGGCGGGTAGAATAGCATTATTAACACTTTTGCCACTTTCTACAAGCGAATTAGCATCTGCTGGTATGCTTGCTAGTACTTCTGAAGAATGTATTTTAAAGGGAGGATATCCTCGTCTTTATGTACAACCAATAACTATTCGGGATTGGTGTAGTAATTATATTAGTACTTATATCGAAAAAGACGTAAGACAAGTACTTGGGATTACTGATGTTGTCAGATTTCAAAGATTTTTGCAACTCTGTGCGGCTCGCATTGGCAACCTGATCAACTACTCTGATTTAGCACGTGATTGTGATATTAGTCCCAATACCGCAAAAGCCTGGATGTCTGTACTTGAGGCGAGTTTTATTATTAGACTTGTGACGCCATATTACAAAAATTTTAATAAGCGTGTTATTAAAAGTCCCAAACTCTATTTTTATGACACAGCATTAGCATGCACATTGCTGACTATCAGAAATGTCGAAGAGTTATCTTTACATCCCATTCGTGGAGCGCTTTTTGAATCATTTATCATAAGTGAGATCTTTAAATATAATTTTAATAACAATGAAGTTCCAGCAATTTATTTTTGGAGAGACGTTCAAGGTCATGAAATTGATGTTGTTATAGAAAAGTCATTTGCCGCGATTGTTCCTATTGAAATTAAAGCTCGTAAAACAGTGAGTGACGATTTTTTTAAAGCGCTTTCTGATTGGGAAAAAATTACTAATCAATCGGAGTGCTATCCATATATTGTATACAATGGCACTGAGATTATGAGATATAAAAAAGGGCATATTTACCCTTGGTCTGCTATTCATGAAATGCTCAAAGAAATTTACGGGATATAAGGGATCTGAAAAATGAATCGCCTAAGAATCTAAGTCCTTAAAGCGCAATCCTTCCATAATAGTCCTTATTTATTTTTTAAAAATAAATTTAATAAAAAATAGCAATCAGAATTATTTAATCGCTATACGCTTTGTTTGCGAAAAATTTTCAACAGATTCGATTGATCTGTTTTTTTAATACAATGAGCTGTCTTGAGTGATAAAAATCCATTATGAAGCAAATTTAACATCCATATTCAATGCAGCGATGCAGTCGCTTTATTCACGTTTTTATGATGAAATTATGAATAAGTAAGTCAACAAATTTAAGTTTGTTGACTTACTATCCTTCGTTTTTATATCTCTATACTTACAGATTAAGATCAATACAGCATATCCTACCTTACTGCCCCGCAATATTTCTCATTTGAAATTATTTAAAAAAACTGATTTGACGAGTTTGTATATTTTCTTTATAATAAATACAATTGCTAAAAGGAGTGAATTATAGTCTCAGCGTGGTCAATACCAATAAAGCATAGAAAAACATTAGTTTGTGAACTGGGAATATGAATAAATACATATCATTTATAATTTTTGTGACAGTAGCCTCATTAAGCAGCCTATCTGCTGGTGAATTGCCGAACATGCCATCTGTACAGAAAATTATTGAAAAAGATTATAGGTGTAACCGCCACAAGAAAAAAGTAATAACAATTCTGCTGGGGGCTGGAGTTGCAATTGGGGGTATATGCTATTCATTGTTTCCTTTAGAAGTGGCAACCATGATTATGACACCCTATGTTGTAGCTTTAGGAGCAATTGTCATACCGGACTATTGGAATAATTATAGAAAACTACAAGAAATGAAGCAAAAAATTGATTTAATATACAATAACCAGTTGTTATTAAATAAGCCGGGACTCTTAGAACAACACCATCATTTTCTAAATGAGCAGGTTCTTAAGGTAACTATATGTGGCGATAGGGTGATTCGAAAAGACCCTACAAATACAATGATTGATCGCCTTATTGACAGTACAGAAGCTCAGTTAATGGCTCTTAAAAAAATGCGTTTGACGTATCCACCTGATGCTCACTTGAAGGTTCCATCTGCTCAGGAGCAACATTGGATAGACTATCAAAACTACATTAGTCAGTTTGATGAAGATTGCTGGAAACAATATAATAGACAGCATTATAAGTTTAGAGAATAATCGCTACTATTTACTTTTTTTATTATCTCTATTGGAATTGCAAATAAAAAAATAAAAAACCCTTGCAGGGGCGTCAATACCTGTTACTATTAAAGATAAAAATTACATTAGTGTAATGAAAAAAAGTAAAAACAATACAACCAATTATGACGAATAGGATAATGATGAATAAGTTGATAGCAATTACAATTATTGCAATAACATCTTCTTTATGCAGCAACATGTCTGCTAGCGAGAACAACAGCGAGAAAAACGATAAACTTCCTTCTATGCATGACATTATTAATAAGAACTACAAAAAAAGGATACAGGAGTTGATAAAACAGCATTGGCGCTTACCGCTGGAACTTCGGTTGCCATAGGTGGTTGGACATATTATGCATATCACAACATATCATTTATGACCCAATTGAAATTGCTTGCAGGCGCACTTACTTTGGCAGTGACCACAGAATCAATAGCATGTCTTGTAAAGATATGCCGCAAATATAAAAAAACCAACACCGAAGAGTATAAAACAAAGATGAATGAGCGTCAAAAAACTAAAAATCAAATCTTTTTTGATACAACCAAAGAATGCGATGAAAGGCTCAAAAAAGATCCTAGTGGACAATCATTCAAAATGTTTTGTACGCAAGCAAAAATTGCGCATCAGGCTACTCAAGCATGCAAAAAGGCGCATGAAGAAGGCACTATCAATCAATACCTTTCACAATTGAATAGCGAAGAATGGCAACGATATAATACAAATAGCTATATATTTAAAGAATAAAAGATTTTTATATGTACAGAAAAAGGCCAAGAATGTCTTGGCCTTTTTCATGCTTAAGATGTTATTATTTCAAAAAAGATGGTCATAAATTGTACATATCCTTGCAAATATAAAATCATCTGTTGCATTATCATAATAAAGATAATTTTTTATAATAAGTTAGGATATACAATGCTAAATATGGTTGTTACGTTTTTAGTTCTTGCGCTACTAGCAGGGTTTTTAGGTTTTAGTGGCGTACAGATTATATCTTTAGAAATTGCGCGCGTGCTTTTTGTGCTGTTTCTTATATTGTTTGGGTGCTCAATGATTGCTCATTTGATGGGATATGGAAAGGCTCCTCGGCCATAAATAACCTATATCTTCATTCTTAGTAAAATAGCATGTATAGTGTCATAATACTTTCTTTTAGTTTTTCCATATAACTCTTTCATCAAGAATATTTTTTTGCATTGCTGGTGATACAGAGCTAAAATCAACTATTTGTATTTTGTAAGGAATATGGCTTGCCTCAAAAATGCTCATGAGTTCACCGACTATCACAAAAGGTATTGGATCGGGCTGTTTAACGGTAATATCAATGTCTGACCATTTTCCATGAGTCCTCGAGCTCGTGATCATAGATAAATAGACGCATCTGGTAAGAGAGCTGAAATAAGAGCTATAATTTTATGAGTAGTCTCTTGATCACGCCCAGTATGTATAGTCATAAAAATCCGCTTTTGTAGAGTATTATAGTATAGTATAATGCTATTTAAGAGGGTAAACAAGAGTTGCTATAACAATGATCTTGCACAGGCTAGCAAAACATGTATATTATTCATATAGGCTTTTAAAAACAGGTTTTTATATGAAACAATGCTATCATTACCATTGCACCTCAATTATATGCGGTTAATCCGCTTTGCTATCCTTCTCGACTAGTATATTATATTTCACTACTCTTATTATATTGTACAATAGACATCCCCCTGATATTTCATTATGGAAAGAAAAATGGCTACAGAAAATTGTAAAAAAAACTTTAAAGACACATTAAATTTACCACACACCGATTTTCCCATTCGAGCGAACTACGCACAAGAAGATGCCGCAATGTTGCAGCGCTGGGAAACAGAAAATCTCTATCAAAAGACATTTGAACATCATAAGGGACAAGAAAAATTTATTTTACATGACGGTCCTCCTTATGCTAATGGTCATCTTCATATGGGGCATGCGTATAATAAGATTCTTAAAGATATAGTGTGTAAATCACAACGAATGCTTGGAAAGCATGTTCCTGTTACTCCTGGTTGGGATTGTCATGGTCTACCAATTGAGTTTGCAGTCAAAAAAGAACAACCAGAGCTTGCTGGTGCAGCATTAAAAAAAGCATGTCGAGCGTATGCACAAAAATGGATTGATACCCAAAGAGAAGAATTTAAGAACTTAGGTGTTCTTATGAATTGGGATAGGCCATTTTTAACTATGAGCTTTGAGTATGAGGCGGCTATTGTACGGGCTTTTGGTGAATTTGTTGAGCAAGGATATATTGAAAGAAAAAATAAGACCGTTCCATGGTGTCCTTCATGTAAGACTGTTCTTGCTTCAGCTGAAATTGAATATGCTGATCGTAAAGATCCTTCTATCTATGTACTGTTTACGCTTACTAAAGAGACACAGGCGCAACTATTTCCATTTATAGATAATAATAAGGCTGTAAGCCTTTTAGTATGGACGACTACCCCATGGACTTTGCCTCTTAATAGGGCTGTTCTTCTCAAGCCTGATACATCATATGTACTTTTAGAATGCAATGACCATTCTATTATTGTAGGCAAAGTGCTTGCAGATAAAATATCAACCATGCTCTCTATTGAAAAAAAGATCATAGCTGAATTTACATCGGATCAATTAATTTCAATAAGGGGACGCGCACATCATCCTCTTATAGACAACTATGAAGTTCCGATACTTACTGATGATTCAGTCTTAACAGAAGATGGAACAGCGTGTGTCCATAGCGCTCCAGGTGCAGGCCCAATCGATTATGAAGTTGGGATTAAACATAATTTGGAAATCTATTCGCCAGTAAATGCTGCTGGAATATATACTGCTGATATACAGCCACACGATTTAGTTGGTGTATCAATTACCGATGGTCAAGGTTGGGTAATTAAAGAGTTGCTTGAAAAAGGGAAACTCTTACTTAAAACAAGTATTAAACATTCATATCCTCATTGTTGGCGATGCCGCGGTGGATTAATTTTCCGTGCTACTAAACAATGGTTCTGTGACTTATCTCAAAATAGTTTGAAAGATCGTGCCCTTGATGCAATTGATGCGCTGGTCATGAACCCAGAATCATCACGCAATCGATTTTCTGCAACATTAGAAGGCCGTTTAGAGTGGTGTTTATCTCGGCAGAGAGAGTGGGGTGTTCCTATTCCAGCGATGATATGTAATCACTGTGATTATGCAATGACTAATAAAGAGTTTATTAATACCATTGCAACGCTCATTGAAACAGATGGTATAGAAAAGTGGGATACAATTACTCGTGACGAGTTATCGAATATAGCAGCATGGAAATGTACGCAATGTGGTTCAGCTGATTTTAGAAAAGAGACTGATATTCTAGATGTCTGGTTTGAATCCGGAGTGAGTCATTATGCGGTATTATATAATAACCATGATTTAGCATACCCCGCGGACATGTACTTAGAGGGAAAAGATCAACATAGAGCATGGTTTCAGAGCTCTTTACTCACAAGTATGGTGCTTGAAAAAAAAGCCTGTATGAAATCTATTTATACACATGGATTTACTGTCGACCAAAAGGGCAAAAAAATGTCCAAGTCATTAGGTAATGTTGTTGCTCCACAGCATATAATTGATATGTTAGGAACAGATGGATTACGGTTGTGGGCTGCAAGCATTGATAATACTGGAGATGCAGTTATCTCCGATATAGTCCTAAAAAATATCCAAGAAGTATTACGTAAAATACGTAATACCTGTCGCTTTTTACTTTCTAATACTAATGACTTTGATAATAATGACGCAATAAGCTTACAAGATCTGAAGCTCATTGATAAATATGCTTTGAAAGAATTAGATGAACTTAATGGAGCAGTTATTGAAGCATATAAAGAGTATAATTTCACAAAAGTATTTCATCTACTCGGGACATACTGTTCAGTGAATTTAAGTGCTTTTTACTTAGATATTATAAAAGATAGGTTATATGTCGAAAAAAGTAACGGTTTTGAGCGTCGATCAGCTCAGACGGTATGTGCCATATTATTAGACACACTGACTAAACTAATGGCCCCCATTCTGTCTTTTACGGCAGAACACATTTCTGATCATTATCAGAAAAACAGAGCACGATCAATTCATTTGAGTGTATTTCCTCCATTGAATACTATGTGTACCAATCCAGCGAGTGTGGTACATTGGCACACATTAAAAGAGATGCGTTCAGCACTCCTCAAGGCTATCGAAATACAGAGAGAAAAAGGAGTCATTAAGCATTCTTTAGAGGCACAGGTAACAGTATATAGTACTCAAGCGATAGATGCCGATTTCTTTAAAGAATTTTTAATTGTTTCGCAAGTCAATTGCGTACAAAGCGCTCATGAACTAGAAGAGACAATTATGTCAGGATTATATGCACGCGTTGAGCACGCAGAAGGGGTAAAGTGCCCTCGATGTTGGCATTGGAGTGTAACGGACAATCCTGATGATCTATGTAAACGATGTTTTGAGATAGTCAGATAAAAAAAGCCCCTGCAATAGGGGCTTTTTTATGAGTCTACTTGTGTTGCGTTTTGATGCAATGAATCTCTAATAATTTCTGCGTTTCATTATAAATTGGAGTTTTATACTCACTACGTTCTTCTGGGGTCATTAGACCAACTTGTGTTATAAGATATAATTTTTCAAAATTATTCTGTACATTTACAAGTGCACACATATATTCAGTATCAGTGCTGTTGCAAAAAAGTAAGTTCTGATATTCATTTTTTGTGGCATCTATTCTTTTAGCCAATGCTTCTAGTTCTAAAGTAGCTTTATATTGTGCGTCTTCCAGTTCTCTTTTTTTTTGTTCACAGAGCTGGTCACGTTTGTGATGACAGACTATACTCTGTTCTACCATTTGAGATAGCTTGGCAGATATCTCAATTAAACGCTTTTTATATCCTTCATGGTCATAAGATAGTTGATTATTCTCATTCGTTAGGGCAGTAATATGTGCTTTATGATCTTTACATTCATTGTCGAGAATCTTATTGTTATCTGAAAGAGTTACTATCTGCTGTAGGAGGTTAGTGATCTTAGCATACCCTACAATAATTCCGAATAGAGCGATACACGCTAAGAGTGAGCATGTGTGCCTGGTATGCACGTATTGCAATGTATCAGTATAGCTTTGTGAATATATATACGTCGGTCGAAATACAATAAAGAAGATTAATAATACTTTTATATTCATATAACTTGATAACGGAATAAGGACTATTGTTTGTTACTATACAACAGCCCTTATTCCGTTATCAAGAAAAAATAATAAAAAAACGTGCTCTATCTTCTCAGATCTTATTACTCGTTAGCGTTGTTTGCTATAGGAATCTCCAATTTTTTTTCTTCTTCTTTTTCTTCTTCTTCAGGCATTTTATTTTGCAGTAGTTCTTCAGTTTTTTGTGATTGTTGATTTTTTGTAGTAGATCCAACAATTTTTGAGTTTTTATTATTCATATTAGGTGTAATAGTAGTTGATGTAACAGCTTCTTTCGATGGAATACGAATACTATTCATAGCAGTGATACATTGCTTAAGAGTATCTCGTAATTCAAATAGAGAGACACGGCCATTAGTTTTTGCATTTTGCTGTAACATCTGTCTAATATCGTCACCATTAGATTCGTCAGATGTAATCTGATTTAACACAGTATCTTTCTCTTTAAAATATGCCCACTGTTTTGCTGGACTAATTAATTTTTTACTTTTGTTACTCTGATAATTTTTTTCGATAGTATCAATAATATCAAAAAGTTGTTTTAATATTTCTAGTGGTTCCTCAATAGTTACAGAGAATGACTCTTTATAATACTGTTGAGTACTCTTATTTTTTAGATCCAAATGTGCTTTAAATGAATCAATTTTTACGATAAGTTTTGTAAGCTCGTTATTGAGTGTAACAATGGTATTTGCAAGATTCACATCAACTTCGGCGCTTCTATCGACAATATGGTCCTGCATTGTTAATAAATGTTGTCCCTTTATAAGATCAGTGATAGTTTTGAAGCGATCACGTATAGTTTCAGAAAAAGCTGCACTACGTGGATCTAACATGACTTGGTCTGTTGCTTGTGGAGTATTCTTCAAATCTTTTGTAAGAGTAGTATCTTGTGCCCCACCCATACTACCACCTCCTGAGGTTCCTCTACTACCACCAGATCTTCCGCCTTGTTCATAATTGTTACCATAGTCTCCACTATAATCAGATCCATCGCCTCCATACCCGCCGCCGTAGTAAGAATCATAGGGAGATCCATAGGAATTATATCCTGAATCATAATACGAAGATCCGTATCCACCAAAATCAGAATATCCTTCTTCGGCAGCATGACCAGCACTCGTTGAAGCAACGGGAGTACGAGGTCTTTTTGCTATATCAGAAGCTTTTTTTGTAGCCGCTTCTTCAGCCTCACGTATCTGTTTTGCGGTAGGATCATATTTTTCAATTAATATATCAAGAGCTTGTGGTATTTCAAGAAGATATAATGCCTCTAAGTAATACTCGAGAGTATTGATAAGAGCAGTCTTAGACTTTTCACTTATTCCTTGAATGTCAAATTCTGATACTTCAATTTTTGGAACAGATGCATTAAGATTATTCTGTAATTGTATAAGATTATTTAAGGTACTTTCGTCTGCTATAAGGTCTGTAAAATAACGGTATTCTTGAGTTGAAGGGTTCTTTTCTTGAATTTTATATAATTTTTGTACAAAACGTTCAATTTTTCTTTGTAAATCAGACCAATCTGTTTCTGGCTGCCAATTTTTAATTTCACCTCTATTTCCCCACTTATCAATGGAGTACGCAAGATCAATAGAACTATTAATCTGTACTAATACTATATTTGATTGACGAATAATATCGTTGATAACAGTAATAATGGTATCGATCTGACTTTTTTGAGCACTTGTCATTACTGATGTCTCTTGTAGTATTTCTTCTGGCATTGAAGCTGGTGCAGAATCAAAATCAGGCATCGGCTCTTCAGAGAACATCTCATTTAAAAAGCTCAAAAGTTCTTCCTCGCTCATTTCCTCAAACATTTGTGATAACTGATCAACCGAGCGATTAAATTCATCTTGCTCGTCAGGGGAAAGCGTGGCAATATATTCTTCAATAGCACGATTTGCCTCCTCAAGCTCTTGTTGTATCTGTTGCATATCAAGGTTATCCACATTAGGTTGCATAGGCATGCCAGAATAGAGATACTGGTTACTAATAATCAAGGAGCAAAAGAGATAAAATATTTTCATCTGTTTCATATAAATCCTTATAATATTTTTATTGCTTTATTTTTTTAATTCCCGCTACAGTTTACCTGAGTTTTTCACTCAAAAATTATCTCCTGAGAAAGTATTCGTATGAATATAAAAAAAGGATTTCTCCTTATTGAATTATTGTTTGGGTTATTGTTGTCAACTGTTTTGCTCCTAACTATTACCCATTATATAATTGAAATAAGCAATATTCAACAGCATACACATATGCAACTAAAAGCATGTGCATTACTTCGTACTGTCATAGAGAGATCAATTGCTCATTCTCTCCTTCCATCTCAGGCAGAAACTAGAGATGGTATTACCCTTAGTGTAATGCGTATTCCATTACCAGGTAAATCAGATAGTACAACATATGCATTATACAAAATAGATGCTACATGGAATATACATAATCAACAACACTCTATATCATACTATGCCTCCTTTACCGTTGGTGCTCAATGAAGAATATACCAGGTTTTTCTCTTTTTCTTTTTTTGTGCTACCTTCTTTTGTTTTCCTTTTTTAGCTTGCTAGTGTGTCATACAATAACACTAGTAGTTATTCCATCAATTCAATCTATGCATAGATTAAACATCTACTTTCTGAGTTATAGTAGCGCATCCGTGTTTACCAGGGATATCCGCAGCACTCATACAGTATCATGGAAAAAATGCACTCACAATGAACTTATCTGGAATAATGGGGAAAAAGATATTGGGTGGCGTTATGAAAAAGGGACATTAAGTAGAAAAGAAGGTAGATACTCAACGCAATGGGATAATGCTACGACGAGTATTGTGATTTCTGGTATTACTGATTGTACTTTTACCACAGATATGGATGGAGCTACATGTAGAGGGATTGAATTACGGATAACCCCCATAATAAAAGATAATGATATGATTATATACTGTGCACTATCCAGGGAAGGAAAGTAGTGCATAAAACAAAAGGCTCAATTATATATATGATTGTAACATTGCTGGGGGTCATAAGTGTGATTCTAGCTGCTCAATTACGTATTATTTCTTACTATAGTAACGTAGCCCATGAGCAGAAAAAATATGAACAACAGTATCAACTGTTACGATCTCTTCATAATTATGGTCTTTGTATGTATCAAGAAAACTATGTGGAGACGACTCATTCAACACAAAATATACTATGGAAGGGCAAATGGCCTACAAGTGATAGTCGCTATGAGGGGACACTTCTTATTACTGTAGAAGAGAATGCTGTACCGTATATGCATACTATGATTACGAAGGATGGGACTATTATTACAACAATGAATAGCCCTTTGAAGAGTAGAAATAGCTAAAATCCCTTATTTTCAACTCTTTTTTTTTAAGATATACTAAAAGAGTAGATAAAAAGGATACAATATGCTTGCTAAAGGATAATATATGGAAGTTTATTTGCGCAAAAATGTAGCAAAAATAGGCTTTGCTGGCGAAGTTATAAAGGTTGGAGATGGCTTTGCTCGTAATTTTCTTATTCCGCAAGGATTAGCAATAGAAGTTACAGAACATAATAAAAGCCAGATTCAGGATAAAATTCGCAAAGTAGAAAATAGAAAAGATAGTATTGCAACAGAAATAGTAATGCTTGCTGATAAGATAAATCAGATAACTCTTACTATTCCTCGAAAAATGCATGATAATGGTCAACTGTATGGTGCAATTAATGCATCAGAGATTGTTGATGCCTTGGCATTATCAGGTATTAGTATACCAAAAAACCAGATAGTTTTTGATAAGACTATAAAATCAAAAGGATCATTTAAGGTCACTATTGCTTTAACTCAACAGGTGAAAGCAATTATAACTGTTATAGTAGTCTCTGAGTAAGATTATGAGTTCTAATAATGCCTCTTATAATAATATCATAGCAAAAAAGCCTGGGGTTGAAGGCATTTTAGGGAAAACCTTACCTGCGCATATTGATGCAGAACGAGCAGTATTGGGGGCATTATTACTGAACGATGAGTCTATAGGTGTTGTAGCAGAAACGATCATTCCTGATGACTTTTACACGATAGCTCATAAATTTATTTTTCAAGCAATTATTGATCTTTATCAAAAACACAAGCGTGTGGATATTGTTACTCTTCAGAATGAACTTATTAAACGAGAACAATTAGAAGCTATTGGAGGAATTATCTATCTGGTAGGATTACAAGAAGATATTCCTGTTGTAGGATTAATTGACCAACATGCTCAAATTATTAAAGAAAAATCCATATTACGACAACTTATTGGATCTGCTGCTACGATTATAACTAATTGTTATACGCAAAATGACGCATCAATTGATGCAGTACTAGACGAAGCGGAAAAGACCATTTTTACTATTTCCAATAAAAGATCTAGTAACAATTTCATGCAACTGGATATTTGGCTCAAGAAAACATTTCAACATCTTTCGGAAATAAAAAGCCATACAAAAGGTATTACCGGAATCCCTTCAGGGTTTAATCAATTAGATCAGATGACCTCTGGCTTTCAGAATGGGGATTTTATTGTACTCGCAGCACGTCCTTCTATGGGAAAAACTGCGTTAGCAATGGGTATAGCGTTAGAAGCGGCACGTAATAAATGTGCAGCGGGAATCTTTTCTTTAGAAATGTCTGCAGAACAATTAACCCTCCGTCTATTATCAGCAGAATCTGCCATTGGTCATCATAACATTAGAAATGCGACTATATCTTCTGATGAATGGATTGATCTTACGAA
>Ga0307410_10000142_pt1 | contig 25448 bp, 27 predicted proteins | sample 322Ometagenome_3_FD_203707 | JGI IMG/M metagenome (GOLD analysis project Ga0307410, IMG submission 203707) | Maize rhizosphere microbial communities from greenhouse at UC Davis, California, United States - 322HYB-O-3 | ecosystem: Host-associated > Plants > Roots > Rhizosphere > Soil | place... | reverse complement strand
AATATAAAGCAAAAATGAATAACACCGATAATTTGGTTTCTTACACTCTTATGTACGATAATGATTATATTTGCTATTCACATTAATTATTTTTTATGAATTTTATTTTAATTGGGATAATAGTAGCTAATATTCTTATAAGTTACCAGGGGTTTAATGATTATAATTTTTTTAGAAAATTCGAATTTCATGTAGGGAGTATTCGTTCGGGTGAGCAACTCAGAATGCTTTCTTCTGGTTTTCTGCATGTTGATTTAATGCATTTAGCTTTTAATATGCTTACGCTTTGGTTTTTTGCACCAGATGTTATTGCCAATTTGGGAAATTTTTCATTTGTATTAATTTATTTTGGCAGTTTGATTTTTGGCAGCCTTCTTACTATGGTTTTCCATAAAGACGATTATAGTTATCGTGCTGTAGGAGCTTCCGGAGCTGTTACAGGAGTTTTATATTCAGCCATATTACTTAATCCCGACAGAGAAATTGGATTGTATTTTCTTATTTGGCTTCCTGGTTATATTTTCGGAATTTTATATTTGCTGTATTCGATTTACGGAATGAAAGCCAAAAATGACAATATTGGGCACACAGCACACTTTGGAGGTGCTATAGGAGGGTATGTAATTACTTTGATAAAAGATCCTTCATTATTTACTGATCATACTTTTGTTGTCATACTATTATTAATACCGATTTTAATACTTTTTGCGATGGCAAAAATGGGGAAAATCTAATGATGGCATAACTTTTGAAATGCAATTAACGAACTATTAAATATAACAAAAATGAAAAAACTAGTATTATTTTTAACAATCATATTTATGAGTATGTCTTACGGCCAGGAAATCAAACAAATCCCCTTAATCAATGTAAATGGTGAAGGAAAAGTAAAAGTAGCCCCTGATCAGGTTTGTATTTCGGCCTCGGTTGAAACAAAAGGGAATAATGCTAAAGATGTTAAAAAACAGAATGACGAAAAGATGGATGCTGTTTTAAAATTCATCAAAAAAATGAATATTCCAACTGCAGATTTTAAGACTAAACAAGTAGCTCTGAATCCGCAATACGATTATGAGAAAAAGAAAACAAGTTACAACGCCACACAAACAGTAGAGATCATTGTAAAAGATCTTACTAAATATGACGAACTAATGGAAGGTCTTGTACAACAAGGTATTAATCGAATTGACAAAGTTTCTTTTGAATCATCTAAACTGGCACAATACCAATCTGAAGCCCGCAAACTGGCAATAAAAGATGCTAAAACCAAAGCTGAAGAGTATGTATCTGTTCTAGGGCAAAAAGTAGGTAAAGCATTTACAATCTCTGATAATTCTCAAGTCTATCACCCACAGCCAATGTATGCTGCAATGAGAATGAAAGAATCTGCAGATGACATGGGAGCATCAAACGAAACTATGGCAATTGGAGAAATCGAAATTACTGCAAATGTTAGTGTGAGTTTTGTTTTAGACTAGTCACAAGAAAACCCAAAAAAAAAAATCCAATTCCCAACTTTAAAATTGGAATTTGGATTTTTTTATTTTTTATTTCTAAAGTTGACTTTTAGAAATTAGTATTCACTTTTTTAGAACGATCTGCAATATAAGAGATTAACCATGTAACCTGACCTTCTTTTACAAAGTATACTTTCTTTGTTTCCAGATTTGGAATACCTTCTAATAAACTTACTAATATGTTATTTGCCGAAATAAGATACTTTTGGTCATAAGTACTCAAAACTCTGGCAGCTTCTTTATTAGTTTGAGCAAGGGTAGTAAACTTGCTGAAATTGTTTTTCAGGATTGCATCATAATTGAGAACATCTTCCATGCTTAACGTAATATAATGCTCTTTTACATTTTCGTTATAGTACAAAGTTGCAAAAGCCCATACAGCTCCTCCGGATAAATAAATTTTATTTTTCTTTAATAAAAGAGGATTTGTATCCAGCATTTCTTTTACCTTTTTGCGCAGAATCGGATTAAAATCAAAAGATTTTTCCTGATAAGTCGAAAGATCATTAACCTGATTAGGATTTGCAACCGTTTTCTTTACTGCATCAGTAAGTGTCATGGTGCCAAAATCCAGTTCCAAAGGTACAAATGCTAATTTGTTATCTTCAAGTTCATCTATATATCCGCCCTTTGTAGTCTGAGCACCAATATCAAGTAATAAAGCGTTTGGATAATCTACTGGAGGCATAGCACCTTTTACCAATATTTTTGCTTCTTCCTCAACATTCATGACATCAAAATTTTTGTTGGTCAGGCTTGTGATTTTTTTTGTTAAAACATCAATATTGCGGGCAGATGCAAAAACCGGAGCTGCTACAATAAAGATGTGTTCTTCTGGAATCTTATGTTCTTCTCTTATTTTCTTTAGCTGATCCACAACCGTAACGCTAATTTTATTCATATCTTCCTGAGGAATTTCGCCTGTATTCGCAATATGTTCAGCAAAATTAAGCCTGTCAGTTGTAAAGGAGATAATCTTATAATCTGCTTTTCTGATATTGTTTACCTCGATAACAGAAACTTTTATAGCTCTGCGCCCGACTTCAATTCCTGCGTAAAGATTTTTCTGCGAAAATGAATTGATTGAAAAAAATAAATTTAAAAAAAGTAAAATTAAAATATGGAATTTGTTTCTTTTTAGCATTGGATTAAATTATGGTTATAATATAAGAACGTGGTATTTATATGTCGTGTTTATGAAAATTATGATGAGAAGATCATTGCTATATAAAATAAGGAAACCTCTTTTTTTACTTGAAAACTTATTTAATATCAGCGTTATAATCGGGCGCGAAATTAAGCAATTATAATGCAAAGCAAAAGTTTAATTTGATATTTTTTAACTAATCATCAGCTCTTATATAAGAAAACTTACAATTGTGTAATCTTAATATAGAAATAACAGTGTTTTATGAGATATCATAAAAATTGCCTCCAAAATAAAATTATAACAGAAATTAAGAGTATCTTTTTTTGATAATAATTGATGTGGTTTAAACCAGATTATATACATTTAAATTCTGCTAGGTTTAGCACTATGTTATTATTTTAGAACGAATTAAACGCATATAAAAATTAAACAAAATGAAAAAAATTATAATTACAGTATTGATTTTGTCTTTTGTACAAACAATTCATGCACAGAAAGGTTTTAAATCTCTTTTTGATGGAAAAACTACAAAAGGGTGGCATTCTTATGGAAAAAATTCAGTCGGGCCAGGATGGAAAGCAGAAGACGGAGTATTGCATTTTGATCCTGAGGCGGCAAAAAATGGTCAGGGTGGAGACTTAGTAACAGATGCTGAATTTGAAAATTTTCATTTAAAACTAGAATGGAAAATAGCTCCAAACTCTAATAGTGGGATAATTTTTTATGTCAATGAAGATCCGGAAAAATATAAAAACACATATGAGACAGGTCTTGAAATGCAGGTTTTGGACAATGACGGGCATCCCGACGGAAAAATCACAAAACACCGTGCAGGAGATTTATACGATTTAATTCAAAGCAAATCTGAACCTGTAAAAAAAGTTGGCGAATGGAATGCTGCAGAAGTTATAAGTAAAAAAGGAAAATTAACGCTTATTTTAAATGGAGTTACTGTAGTCGAAACAGCATTATGGGACGATAATTTTAGAAACCTGATTGCAGGAAGTAAATTTGCCAATTGGCCTGGATTTGGAACATTCAAAAAAGGAAAAATAGCTTTGCAGGATCATGGAGACAATGTATGGTATCGTAACATTATGATAAAAGAAATAAAATAAGCGATATAAACCTTAATTTTAAAAAATCCAAATTCCAATCTCAATGGGATTTGGATTTTTTTATTTCAGAATATTATTTGTTGAATAAATTCTCATTCTTTTCAGCTTTAATTCTAAATAAAAGCAACGAAACAAAGAAAATCTTGAGGTTAAACTATTCGATTTGATCAAGAATATGAGTATAATCCGGCAACAAACGAATTTGAAAACCCTAAAATTAAAGACACAATTGCAAAAGAAGTAAATACATGGTTTACACTTTAATAAAAAGTGAAATAAAAAACGCAGTATTTGATTACATATTGATTGATTTATTAAATTTGTTGTAATACCATAAACTTTTTATCATGCCAATCATTGAACAATCAGAATACAATTTCCCTTCTATTATTCATCGCAACAGGCACGTTTCGACTATCTACGCGGCCTTGTTTAAAAAGTTTGAAGTTCCGGGATACACGAGGGAAAAGCACGAGTTAAGTGACGGAGACTTTATCAATATCGATTTTCTTATAAATAATCCTAAAAAAGCTGTTATTTTATGTCATGGTCTCGAAGGAGATTCTCGCAGAACGTATAATAATAGCTGCGCGGCATATTTTCAGCAAAAAGGTTTTTCGGTTTTTGCATGGAACAACCGAACCTGCGGAGGTGAAATGAACCGGCTTCCGAGACTGTATCACCATGGTGCAGTTGACGATCTTGATGAAGTGGTTCAGTTTGTTCTAAAAAAAGGATTTGAAGATGTTTATCTTATCGGATATTCCATGGGCGGTGTTCAGCTGCTAAATTATTTGGGGTGGACAAAAATCGATCATCGAATAAAAGCGGCGGTCACGATTTCTGTACCAACTCATATTGCAACAAGTGCTGCTGTACTCAAGCAAGGCTTTAACAGAGTTTATTTAAAGAATTTTACAATTGATATCAAAAGAAAGCTAAAATACAAAGCAGCGCAGTTTCCTGATTTTATAAACCGGGACCAAATTGATAAAATTTCTTCTTTTGATGAAGTCGATCAGTACTTTACAGCGCCATTGCACGGTTTTGCAAGTCGGGATGATTATTACCAACAGGTTTCTCCTGAATTTTCACTCAAAAATATTACCACTCCGGTTTTAATTATAAATTCACTCGATGATCCCTTTTTAGGAGAAAGATGTTACCCCAGAGTGATAGCCCGGGACAGCGCATATGTATATCTTGAAACACCGAAGTATGGAGGACACTGTGCTTTTCCACTGCGCGATTCAGAATATTCATATGCAGAGAAAAGAGCTTATGAGTTTTTTGAGTCCCTGCGGGTAAATGCAGATTGTTAAATAAAAAGTGACATCAATTAGAGATTTGAAGGCAAAAATGCAAATCTCCTATAGTAATAAAAAAAAGCCTAATCGTAGATTAGGCTTTTTTGGGGAGAGTAGATTTACTCTATACTATATCATGGATAGAGTAAAAATATACTTTAGTGTAATAATACTAATGTATAGGCAAATATATAAAAAAAGTTGTGCCTACATCAATTTTACTTTTTACGGTAATAAAACCATTATGATTTGATATAATTTTACTGCATAATGTAAGACCTAGCCCGCTTCCCTGATACTGGGCAGTATTGTGCAATCTGTAAAAAGGTTCAAAAATTTTAGATTCAAAAGCCTGATCAAAACCTATTCCATTATCGCTGACACTAAATTTTACATAATTTAGATTTTTATCTCCACCGATTTCAAGAATTTCTTCTGTAGAAGGATTTTCTGACTCGATTTTTATCTGCGGAACAATGTCTGGTTTCACATATTTAATAGAATTCCAGAGTAAATTTGTGAACAGCTGTTGTATTTGATAAGGAATAACATTTAATTTAGGTAAAGGCATCACCGTAATATCCGCATTGGTTTCTACAATAGTATCTTTTATATCTGCAATGATCTTCTTTAAAACTAAGTTTAAATCGGTCATTTTAAATTCTTTTTCTAAAAAATTAATACGCGAATAATCAATAAGATCAGCCACTAACTGTCTCATATTGGTCACAGAGAACAGCATTCTCTCAATATCATGTTTGCTGGATTCAGAAAGATTTTGTTCATTATCAATTACTCTTTTTCCGAACATATGAATTTTGCGCAGCGGCTCCTGCAGATCATGACTTGCCGATGATGTGAAAGCTTCAAGCTGCTGATTGTAATTTTCGAGTTCAGCATTCTTAATAGACAGCTGTTCATTTGCCGCAATAATATCTGTAATATCTTCAAGCGCAATCAAAATCATTCCGTTTGGTTTGGCATTGAGAATTCGGCGCGCATTCACCATCATAATTTTTTTGCCAATACCTTTGCAGAACGTTTCAACCTTAAAATCTTCGATTGATGTTTTATCATCAAGCATTTTTGAAATCAATTCCTTAAATTCGGGAATATTCCATTGGCAGTCTCCAATTTCAAAAAAAGAATGCCCTTCGGTTTCTTTTTCACTAGTTTGAAAATATTTATAAAAAGACGGATTGGCACTTTTTATAAAGTAATCCTTATCGATAATAATCAAAGGTTCACGAATGGTTTTAAAAATAGACTCTGAATAATTTCGCATCGAAATCAACTGTTCCTGACGGTCCATTAATTCATCATTCACACACATAAGTTCTTCATTGTTAGACTGAAGTTCCTCTGATGATGTTTCCAATTCCTCATTCATAGCCTGCAGTTCTTCACTGCTGCTTAATAACTCCTCATTTGTTGTCTGCAATTCTTCAAAGGCCGTCTGCTGTTCTTCGGTTACGCGTTTTATATCTTCACGTAACTGCGTGAGTTCATTTTCCAGTTCATTAATACGAAGCTGATCAGAAACTTTTCTTTTGGGGCTGCCATCAAAATTAATTTCCGGAAGTGGGTATTTGTAAAAAAGAACCATAACATGTTCCTTATCATTCGGAATAGGCACTATTTCGAATGAGGCCATATAGTCCTGATTCCTAACCGTAATATTCTCTTTGATTACGGTTTTATTATTGGTTTTCATTTTTAAAAGAGCGTTACGAAGCTCAAAACTGATGCCTTCGCGCGCCATTTTTAAAAGGTTGAAATTTGGTTTTCCCGGTGACGGTAATAAAAAAGGACTGGTGTCTCCGTGAAAATGTACAATTTCCAGATGCTCATTAATAATTACGCTTGCAGGAGTATATTTTAAGAATAAAATATCAGAAGCTATTTTTCTAAAATCAGTTTGAGGAAAAGCCTTTTTTTCCTGATCGTCAGCTTTATCGCGTGTATTTAAATTTGAAGGTTTAAAAGCTTCCGGCACATAACGGCCGGCTGCATATTTACGCACATAAATTTTTTCTGCTTTTCCAATCGGTTCAAATAAAGCATTTGCATTTGATGAAGTTTCTGATTTTCCAAGAAACAAAACCCCCTTTTCTTTTAATGAATAATGAAATGAACTTAATACTTTGTTTTGTAAAAAAGGATCAAAATAGATCAATACATTTCGGCATGAAATGAGATCTATTCTAGCAAAAGGAGGATCTTTTATAAAGTTGTGTACAGCAAAAATACACATATCGCGTATTACCTTATTGATATGGTAATGCCCGTCACGTTTTGTAAAATAATTTTGAAGCCTTGTCGGAGAAATGTGCTGCACATCCTGCGCAGAATAAATCGCTGTTCTGGCTTTTGTGATGCATTTTTCAGAAATATCAGAAGCAAAAATCTGAACTTTTATATTCTTATTATTCTTGAGTACAAGATATTCATGGATACTAATAGCCAGCGAATAAGCCTCTTCACCACTTGCACATCCGGCTATCCAGATACGCAAATTGTTATTGACAGTATGCTGAATTAAATGGGGAAATGCAATTTGCGAGAGCGATTCAAAAAACTTAGCATCTCTAAAAAAATAAGTAACCGGAATAAGGAAATCATTAAAGAGATGATCTTGTTCTGTTTTGTCATTTCTAAGCAGATTAAAATAATCCTCTAAAGATTCTCTTCTCACAATTACCATTCTTCGGGCAATACGTCTCCTGATGGTTGGTTTTTTATAATGGCTAAAATCATTACCGGTTCTTAATAAAATAACATTAAGAATCTGGTGCAGAATTTCCTCTTCATTTTTAGGCAAATCCTCTTCCTCTGTATAGCCGTGATTTGCGGCATAACTTTGGTGAATCTTCAATAACTGACCCGGAATTTGTTCAGGAGCCAGTATATAATCTATTACATCCGCATCAATAGCGCTTTGTGGCATTCCTTTAAATGATGCAGTATCGGGATCTTGTGCAATAGTGGCACCGCCAAGTTCTTTTATCTTTTTTAATCCAAAAGTTCCGTCAAAGGCTGTTCCCGAAAGGATAACACCAATAGCAAAGCTTTTATAAACATTTGCCAGAGATTCGAAGAAAATATCAATACAATTGTTCTTTTTCTCTCCACGTGTTCTGGCATGCAGTTTTAAAACACCATCTTCTGTAACTAAATTATTGTTTTCAGGAATAATATAGATATGATTGGGAGCAAGATTAATATCGTTGATAATTTCATGAACCGGAATTTTTGTACTCAGAGACAAAATCTCAGGTAAATTGCTGGGATGATCAGGAGATAAATGTTGTACAATGACATATGCCATTCCAGAATCTTCTGGTATGGCTTTGAGTATTTTTTTAAACGCATCTAATCCGCCGGCAGAGGCACCTATACCGACTACCGGGAAATTTTGTATTGTTTTTTGAGGATTTTCAGTTTGAGATAGCTTCATGAGAGTCTAATGTTTAACAAAGATAATAAGTCTTTTTAATAGTAAAAAAGGTTTTTTATTTAATCAGCTTTGGTTTATGCTCTTGCGAATTAAGATTTTGTCCATTTTTTAAATAATAAAAACTTAAAAAAGGACTTATTGATTTTGGTAAAAGGAGTAGGGAAGCATCAGATTCAGAAACTTCAAAACAATAAAAAATTACATTCATTATCTTAAACAGTATTCAGTAAGATAAGAACAACAATAAGAAAACAAAAAAAACGAGGAACAAAAGATTTTTAAATAATATTGATTAAAATTTTTTTAAGGGCATTAAATTCGTTTGGTTTGATAAGACAATCCATTGCGCCCAGAGTTTTTATTTTATTTTTAATTTCAAAGGGAATAGAAGTCGAAAATATAATTACAGGTATATTTTTCAGTACATCTTTTTTTTTGATTTCAGTCAAGACATCAATACCATTCATGTAGGGCATATTAATATCAAGAAAAATCAGGTCAGGCTCTATAACTTTATTATCAAGTAGCTGCAAGGCCTGAACAGGATTATGAATAGAGGTATAAGAAGCTTCAGAAACTTCTCTCAGAGCCTCTAAAAAGAAATCGCAGTCATCATAGTCATCATCGATTTGCAATATATTTTTATATTTCATGATTTGATTCTTTTGGGGATTATGTATCAAACTTGTGAATGTTTAAAAACAAATAAGTTTATATCAAAGTCATAGAAAGTATTGTAAGATTTTCGTCATAATTATTACTTTAGATTAGTTAAAAAAAGCTTGTCATGAATAACAAGCTTTTCAAAAAAAAATTGTAGAAAATTAACCTTTTGCAACACTTAGAGTATCCGCGTGAAGGGCAGCTTCTTTTTGATCGCGGGTGTAATCTTCGTCATCACAATGAGGGGAACAATTTGTATGTAAAACAGCTATTAAAAAAAAGATAAAAAGGTATTGTAGTTTTTGCTTTTTCATAAGTCTATCGCTTAAAGTTGTATTAATTTTCGTAAATTTATTCTGATGGTAAAAAACGATTTTATATAATTTTTCCGTTTTGTTACATAATTCCCATGTTTTTGAGTATAGAAAATGCAATCAGAATCAATTCTAATCGCATTTCTACCCTTTTCATAAGATTAATTATTTGATTTTAAAAAAGTTATATTTTACTTTTAGCGTTTATTAATTATTCCGCAACGCGTGCATAAGTTCTTTTTTTGTCATTTGAGATCTTCCTTTAATACCCACTTTTTTAGCTTCCTCATAAAGATCATTTTTAGTTCTGTCATCATAATCACCACCTTTGCCACCTCTCTTTTCGGCTCCCTGGCTATTTGATATTCGCGCAGATTTTTGTTTGCTGTAGCCTTTATCGCGCAGTGCTTCGTATTGGTCCTTATCTTTTATTTGCGGACCGGGACTTTTTCCTGGCATCTTATTAAATTTAAATTAAACAAATTTTAAGTTATTCGTTTTTAAATACTTAAGCTAATTTTGTAAATTTAATTATTGCGGTTTTTTGAATTTTATATCAAAAGTGGAAAGTGTTACAGAATTTAACTCTAATTAATTCTCCCTTATTTATTAAAGTTTTATAAGAGTAAGAGAAAATGCTGTAAGAGTTCTGCTTTTAGAAAAAATACCTTTAAATATAAATTCTTATTTTTTTAGATTATGGTACTTAAGAATATTCTAATAGCAATTCTGTTTTGTCTATTTATAACTAACGCACAGGCACAACAAAGTCATAATGGCTCAAAATGCCGTTATGTAAAAACTACAGCGGGATATCTAATGGTTTTTCGGGAAGGTGATGATGTGATAGCCGGAATTGAAAATCTCGTAAAAGAAAAGCAAATAGCGTCGGCAAACTTTACAGGCATTGGTTTTGCACAAGAAGTTACTTTTGGCTTTTTTGATTTTAATGAAAAGAAATTTAATCCCAAAACTTTTAATAAAACAGAGATGGGAAGTTTAACAGGTTCTATTGCCTGGGAAGGAGACAAACCATCAATACACATTCATGGAGTAGCCACAGATGAAAAATTTAATGCCTATGGCGGTCATATTCTTGCGCTAAAAGTAGGAACCGGTTCAATGGAAATTTATATTACCCTTAATAATGAAAAGTTAGAACGAAAAAAAGAATTTCCGCTAAATGCTAATGTGCTTCAACTGTCTTGTCAGCATAAATAAAAACCGTCAGATGCATCTAACGGTTTAATTAATTTACTGTTTTGTGAAAGGCCTTATTCATCGTCCTCTTCATCATCCGGTTCGGCATTATCGGCACTATACTCATCCAGAGTTCTTCTGTCAGGATCGTTGTCATTTTTTAAATCCTCATCAAGATCCTGCGCTATATCGCTGTTTTTTTGAAAGTAAGGATCGGTATCATCATTTTCACTTAAGTGTTTGCCGTCTGAGTCTCCATAAGAATGATCGGTTTCATAATCGCTTCTGTCTGAAGAATCATTTTGGTGCTGATTGATTGCAGGATCTTTAGTTTCCATAGTTTCAGAAACAATTCCTTCATTGTCTGATCTGCTGTTTCTATGATTTGTAGTATTCATAATAATGAAATTAAGTTAATAATTACAAATTTAGAATCCTTAAATCAGTGTTTTTTATAGTTTTTGATTTTATAATTATATTATTTTCAGATGCTTACGATATTTTTATATTTCATGGATATTTTATAATCTTCAAACAAAAAGTTAGAAGATTTATTTTGTCATTTCTTTTAATTTGGAGATTCAAATTTTTTATATCCATTTAATAAATATACTATTATGAAGATACCAAAAGAATTACTCAACGGATTTTATATATTTTTAGGAATTGCTCTTTTTTTCTTGTTGCTCGAAGTTTTAAATCTGGCCGATTTATTTTATCTGCGCCTGTTAAATGTGCTCTTCATTTTTTACGGTGTAAACAGGTCATTGCAAATGAATCTTGCCGAAGGTAAAAACACTTTTTTACCCAATGCAATTTCTGCAATGGTAACATCTCATGTGGGGGTAGGATTTAGCGTTCTTGCATTATTAATTTACAGTTATGCTAAAGGTGGCGATCCTTATGTAAAATCTTTATCTGAAGCATTTATGTTTGGCGGTGAGCCATCTGTAACTACTTATACGCTTTGTTTACTTTTTGAAGGATCTGCATCTTGTATAATTGTAACCTTATTATTGATGTTGTATTGGAACAATAAATACAAAGCTGATTAAATTTTTTTTAAAATACTATTTATAAATAAAGGCGCTATTAGCGTCTTTCGTTTTTTAAATAATTGATTATTAAAATGGAAATAATATAAAGCTGCTATATTAAAATGTAAGAAATTGTTTTGTTTCTTTTCAAAATTTGTAATGTTAGAGAAAGAATGAATCTTTCTTATTTTTATTATTAACTTATTAAATAACAACATTATGAGAAATTTATTTTTAGCATGCTTCATGTTATTTTTTGTAGGAATTGCATCAGCACAACAAACTCCGACAAAAACAAAACAACAAAAGAGTCCTGTAGATTCGACTATGCAAAAAAGCAAAACGAGTAAACATACTCACAAAACGGATACTATAAGTAAACAGCACAAAAACAAAGCTGGCAAAAAAAGTACCACCACGCAACCTCCAACAAATTCAAACCGAAGAGACAGTGTTTCAAGTCCAACAAGTCCTGCAACTCCAAGATAAAATGAATTTGTGCCATTTGAATAAAAAGAAAGCCTGTAAAAATAATTTTTTGCAGGCTTTTGTATTTTTTGAAAGCAGATTTTAAATCTAACAACCTCACATTAGCATAATTATGCAGTTACCAATCACTTATGATTTTTATGTAAAAAGTGTGGTTAATTATATAAAATTAAAGTTTTAAATTTTAGTTATTTAGATGCTTTACAATTTCCAAAACAGTACCCCTGAATCACACGGTTCACAACCGAAGGTTTTACATTAGAATTTAAATCAAATTTTAAGCATAATAAGATGGCAGAACAAATAAGAAATCTTATTGTCATTGGTGCCTCCGCCGGTGGAATCAAGGCGATAACAAAAATACTTGAAGGCTTATCCCAATCCATCAATGCGTCGGTTATGGTGGTACTTCATGTCTCCAGAAAATCAAACATCGGCAATATTTCAGAGATATTTCAGCGCTCTACCAGTTTAGAATGTGTAGTGGCAACAAATAACCTGCTTTTAGAAAAAGGAAAAATTTATCTGGCCTCTCCCGAACACCATTTGTTGGTAAACGGGCCCGTTATGCTGGTTAATCAGGGACCAGAAGAAAATAGATTTCGTCCTTCTATAGATGTTTTATTTCGCTCTGCTGCGGTACATTATGGAAATAAAGTTATTGGTATCGTTATTACCGGGATGCTTGAGGATGGCACATCAGGCATGTTTGCTATTAAAACATGTGGCGGACTGTGTATTGTTCAGGATCCGTCTGAGGCAGAGTATTCATCTATGCCGCTAAATGTAATGAGAAAAATTCAAGTCGATTATATGGCTCCATTAGATGAAATTCCTATTATAATACAAAACATATTAAATAATCCGCTTCCGCCAAAAATCGCTATTCCAGAGGAGCTAAAAGTTGAGGCTGAATTAACAGAAAAACTTATGAGCGATATCAATAAACTTAAGAAAATTGCTGACCGAAGTGATTTTGTATGTCCCGATTGCGGAGGTGGATTGTGGTCCATAAAAAACGATCCGACACATCGCTACAGATGCCACACGGGACATGTATATACAGAAAAATTATTGCAGGATCTTCAGGACCTGAAGATTGAAGAAACGATTTGGGTTTCTATTCGGATGCTTGAAGAAAAACGAAGTATGCTGCGGATGTTAATTTCGCGTAAAAGCAGGGGAGAAGGCAATGAAACCGATAGTGTTTTTGCTCTGGAGAAAAGAGCCCAGGATATAGACGAACACATAATACGACTGAAATCGCTGGTGGTAAAATTGGCAGATGATTCTGCAAAGGACAATCAGAGCGCTTAAGCAGGAATTATTTTATTGTAATCAATTTTCAACAAAACTATTTCATCTATTCAAAAAATATTTCCAATGGATACGAAAGCGATGCATCAAACCACCTTAAAAGTAAATGGAAGAGATTATCATTTAGAACTATTGCCATGGACGTCTTTGCTGGACACACTAAGGGAAGAAATTCATTTGACAGGTACAAAAAAAGGCTGCGACCACGGACAATGCGGAGCCTGTACGGTTATTGTCGATGGCAAACGTATATTGAGCTGCCTGACACTTAGTGTTATGAAAGACGGCTCTGAGATTACTACAATAGAAGGAATCGCAGATGGAGAAAATTTGCATCCGCTTCAAAAAGCTTTTATAGAATGTGACGCTTTTCAGTGCGGATATTGCACACCGGGTCAAATTTGCAGTGCCCTAGGAATGCTAAAAGAAGGTAAAGCAAATACAAGAGAAGAAGTTCAGGAATTAATGAGCGGAAATCTTTGCAGATGTGGTGCCAACAAAGGTATTATTGATGCCATAATGCAGGTAAAGGAAGGAGGCTCTCATGAATAATTTCTCTTATACAAAAGCTGCAACTACAGATGAAGCAATTTCTGGACTAAATGGTGATATTCGAAATAAAATAATCGCAGGCGGAACCAATATCACCGATCTTCTGAAATATTTTATTACAAAAGCCGACAAACTTATTGATATTAATTCAATTATAGAAAACAATTCTATACAGCGACTTGATAATGGCGGAGTCAGGTTAGGAGCCCTGCATACTAATGCAGACACGGCATACGATCCGATTATCGAAGAACGCTATCCATTATTATCTAAAGCCATACTGGCAGGAGCATCGGCACAGATTAGAAATATGGCAACCAATGGCGGCAATCTTATGCAGCGAACCAGATGTTATTATTTTTATGATATTAATACACCTTGTAACAAACGTGACCCCGGTTCAGGATGCTCGGCAATTAACGGTTACAATCGCATTCACGCTATTTTGGGACAAAGTGAAAATTGTATTGCTGTTTTTCCTTCTGATATGTGTGTGGCTTTGGCAGCATTAAATGCGACCATAAATATTTCGGGGCCTGATGGCGATCGTATCTTGGCTTTCGCAGAATTTCACCGGCTTCCGGGAGATACTCCCAATATTGACAATAATCTCAAACACGGCGAAATCATTACCAGTATTGATCTTCCCGAGAAAGGATTTCCGGAAAATTATTCTTATTTAAAATTGAGGGACAGAAGTTCTTATTCCTTCGCTCTGGTATCGGTAGCCACCGCTTTTGATCTTGAAAATAACAAAATCAAAGAAGCCAGAATAGTACTCGGCGGAGTGGCTCATAAACCCTGGCGTGTTCTGGAAGCCGAAACTTTTTTAGAAGATAAGGAACCCAATACCGAAACTTTTTCGGCTGCAGCCAAAATTATATTACAAGGCGCAAAAGGATACGAACATAATGATTTTAAAATCGAATTAGCAAAGAGAGCCATTATACGTAATTGTTTTATGGCGCTAAATCCTGAAACACAGCGTCCGGGAGCAAAGCCATCTTTATAATAATTAAAATGCAAGTTATGAGCAGATTACAGTCAATAGGAAAACCAGTAAGTCGTATAGAAGGACACCAAAAAGTAACCGGAAGTGCCAAATATGCCGGCGAATATCATGCAGAAGATTTGTTATATGGTTACGTAGTAAACAGTACGATAACCAAAGGTAAGATCGCTGTAATTGATACTTCGGATGCAATGGCTTTAGATGGGGTTATTGAAGTTTTTACCCACGAAAACAGACCCTCAACCGCATGGTTTGATTTTCAATATGCCGATATGGATGCTCCACCGGGAACTGTTTTTAAACCATTAAAAGATAATGAAATCAAATACAATGGTCAACCAATTGCATTGGTTGTAGCTGAAACTTTTGAAATGGCAAGATATGCGGCAACCAAAATAAAACTAGCTTATACAGAAGAAGAATTTGAAACAGATTTAGAATCAAGCCAAAACAAAGCAAGAAAACCCAAAAAAGGTCTTGCTTCTATGCTGAAACCGCCTCCGCCAAAACCAAAAGGAAACTTTGAAGAAGCTTGGCAAAACTCTTGTGTTCATAGTGCCGGCGAATTTAAACACGGAACCGAACATCATAATCCCATGGAAATGTTTGCAACGACCGTTATTTATGAAGGTGAAAACAAATTAAAAATATACGATAAAACACAAGGCACAATAAATTCTCAAATGTATGTTGCTAATGTTTTTGGTTTAAAAATGAAAAATGTCTGGGTTATAGCACCTTTTGTTGGTGGTGCTTTTGGCTCTGGACTTCGGCCGCAATACCAGCTTTTTATGGCAGTTATGGCTTCGCTTAAATTACATCGAAATGTTCGTGTAACCCTGGACCGCGCTCAGATGTATACCTTCGGGCACAGACCGCCAACAATACAATATACTAAATTTGGTGCTGATAAAAACGGAAAGCTAAATGCAATTTATCATAAAGCAATTGGCGAAACTTCACAGTTTGAAGATTATGTAGAAACTGTTGTCAATTGGTCTAATATGCTGTATCCGGCGGAAAATACCTTACTGGAGCACAAATTAGTTCCATTAGATGTTTATTCTCCTTTGGATATGCGCGCTCCCGGCGGCAGTACCGGGATGCATGCCATTGAAATTACAATGGATGAACTGGCGCATGAATTAAAAATAGATCCGCTGGATTTACGATTAATCAATTATTCTACAATAGATAAAAGTACCGATAAGGAATATTCAAGCAAGGAACTTAGGGAATGTTATCTTCAAGGGGCAAAAAAATTTGGCTGGAGCCAAAGAAACCCTAAACCCGGCAGTATGAAACGTGGAAACAAATTGGTGGGTTACGGAATGGCAACCGGAATTTGGGAAGCCAATAGAATCTTGGCACGAGCTCAGGCCATTATGACAAGTGATGGAAAAGTAGAAATAAAAAGTGCCGTAACAGATATTGGTACAGGAACTTTGACAGTGATGATCCAAATTGCTTCTGATGAATTGGGGCTTCCTATTGATCACATTACTTTTTCGTATGCCGACAGCAAAATGCCTTTTGCACCCATACAAGGAGGTTCTTTTACTGTAGCAACCGTTGGTCCGGCAGTTCAGACAGCTTGCAGGGCATTGAAGAAAAAACTGTTTAGAAAAGCCAGGCAGATTGAAAATTCTGTTTTAAGTCAAGCTAAATTTAAAGATGTCATTATTGATGATGGTTTTGTGAAGCTTAAGAAGAATCCCGAAATTCAAGTTAGTTTTGCCGAAATATTTGAATGGAACAAAAACAAGGAAATCAAGACGACAAATACAGCAATGCCAAATCCGTTAAAATCCGGAAAAAAAGCAAAAGCAGTTCATAGTGCCGCTTTTGTTGAGGTAGAAGTAGATCAGGAACTGGGAATTATTGAAGTAAAAAGAGCTGTTACAGCAGTAGCGGCGGGAAAAATTATAAATCCAAAAACAGCTGAAAGCCAAATTTTGGGCGGAATGATTTGGGGAATCAGCAAAACACTTCACGAAGAAACAATTATTGATCATCGATTAGGAAAATATATGAATGCTAATTTAGCAGAATATCATATTCCTGTTCATGCCGATATTCATGATTTAGAAGTAATTTTTGTTGCAGAACAGGATAATTTTGTAAACGATCTTGGTGTAAAAGGTGTTGGAGAAATTGGTATTGTAGCAATGCCACCCGCTATTGCAAACGCAATCTTTAATGCTACAGGAAAACGCATCAACAATCTTCCTATACGTTTTGACAAGCTGTTGTAATAATTTGATTCCGATTCTTTTTATATGATTTGATTATTAGTCCATCTCTGTTCTGGCAGCTATTAGCCGGAACAATGGCTCATATTTTTTTATTTCTGGTTCCAGATTTTGATTGGTTTCAACCGGGCCGATGCTTCCCTGCAGGCAATATAATTTTCGTTTTTGAGTGAACATAAATTGCAGCATACGTATTTTCATTTTAGAATTATCTAAAGTTTCTTCAACTTCTAACATCACGCCGCGGTGTCCATCAATTGTAACCGCTTCTGTACGAATTAATTTAGTCTGTGGAGGAATCATTTCAGAAATGGACTTTTCGTCCAAAATTCCAAACTCAGCCGGAAGATCATAGATTACAATTAGTATTTTTTCATTTCCTTTTCCATTACAACTGGTAAACTGCTGAACTGTTTCCGGCATTTCTGCTTCCTCAGGCAGCCAGCTTTTTGGTAGTGGTATTTTTAAAGAAGCATTTTCTGCCTTCGGATGTCCTTTTGTCGTAAAAGTTTGTATATAACCATCGGTAATTTCCTGATGTGGCGCATCATGGTATGCAAATGACATAATACCTTTTGTGAGAAGCGTATCGGCAGTAAGGCTTGATCTGCTTTTGACTTTTGCCAGGAAATCACGTGCATATTTTTCCTTTTCTATCGGATGGATAAATTTCTCATTCAAAAGCGAATCAATTTGATACTGCACGATATTAAAATTAGAGTCGTTCAGTTCGTTTTTCAAAAAGTGCTCAATATTTTTCTGTGCCCTTTCAAATAAAGCTTTAGTACTTTTTTCTGCCGCTACAACATCAGGTTTTAATTGAGGAAACTGCATTGACACCATCTGAAGTGCAGAACTCTGACCCTTTAAGAAAGCATAAGTTTCTATAGCAAGCCTGACTTTGGGCGTATATATCTGTTCTTGTGAATAGGATAGGGCAGGGAATATGCAAAATAAAAACAGTACAGTATATTGTACTTTACGTAAGGATGTAATTATTTGAAACGGCATTAAAATTTATTAAGGAATTCATTACTTTTAATTTTCCAAATTTTAAAAATAGAAAAACCTTTTATTTACATAATTTTCATCCAATGTTACATAATTCCCACAATCAAAAGTGTTCTATAAATGCATAATTATTTTTGATATCTTATTCATTGTTAGTTTATAAGTGTTTACTCTGTAAATTTTTGAAAGAATTATATAAATATATATTTACATCTTGTTTTATTTTTAAAAATACGAACAATGAAAAATAATTATTATGAAAACACTATTCAAATCAAAAGCCGCATTGGTTATAATGTTAGCCGGACTTGCATTTTCTTGTAAAAAAAATGAAACAGCTCCGGCAGATAATTATAATAATGATGTTGACACCACAGAAACTACTATTGACAGCGTAGGTACTACAACAGACACTACCACAACGACTACCGGAACCGGAACCGGAACAACAGGCACAACCGGAGGAGGTTCTAATACAGATTCGACTGCCACTGCTCCGAAACAATAACAAATGTTGAGGAGGCAAAAAACCTGTAATGATAGCATTACAGGTTTTTTTTTGTTCGGATTAATTTTAAAGCAAAAAATAAAACAGATTAGTTTTTTTCAAGTGTTAGAACTTTATTTTTATGGCAAAAAAAGCCTGTAATTGAATTACAGGCTTTTTCTTTAAAATTGCTTATAAAAACATAATAAACTAAACAATTTCATAAAGTTAAAGTAGCTAGGATTAATTCATTAAAAAATGTACTTCCAAATCATCAATTTTGGCATAATGGTTTTATAAACATTAAGTATCAGCATGAAAAAACAAAACTGATATCGGGAAGTACACCATTTTTTAATTATAATTAAATGACCTTTTTTTGATGTTATAGTCCAAATTTAAAGGTATAAAACAGCTTGATTTTATAGATTTATGTTTTATACTTACATAATTATCAGCTTCTTAATTTTTTTTTAAATTTTCTAAATTATTACAAATGAGTTATATAAGTTGAAGATGCGGACGTATCTGCATAGAGACAATATCACATCGCTTTGGTTGTGATAAACAAAATAAGGTACTCATCGCAATGTCGTAGGCTTCAAGCATTTCCATTTTATCTATTTTCTCTTTATGTTCTTCCTTAGAACCGGGCTGCATATCACTGGTCACGGCACCAGGTTCAATCAACGAAACCTTAATTCCTAATGGATTTAATTCTTTACGAAGTGAAGCACTAAAACCTCTTATCGCAGTCTTAGTAGCTACATATACGGTACTTTCCGGCGAACGGCTTTCAGCACTCATCGACCCAATATTGATAATATGTCCGGATTTTTGCTCCTTCATTCTTGCTGCTGCTTCCTGGGCAAATGCAAGATAACCTGTTATGTTTGTATCTATAACATATTTGTAATCTTCATAAGCTTCTCCGGTAATTCCAGATGCAGATAATGCCGCATTGTTGACTAAAATATCGATACCGCCCAATTCAGTGTCTACAATTTCTAAGATTTTTTCGATATCTTCTTTTTTAGATACATCGGCAGGAGTGCCATAAACCTCGCTTTCGGGAAATTGTTGTTTAATATCTGCAACGGCATTTTTAAAATCTTCATGATCTCTTCCAAAAATGAGAACACGTCCGCCAAGAGATACCAATACATCGGCTATTGCTTTACCAATCCCAGTCGTTCCACCTGTTACTACAATTCGTTTACCTTTAATATTTTGTCCAAAGTAATCTGTTAATTTTTCCATTTTGTGATTTTTATAAGTGATTATAATTTTTAAACAATAATAATTATGACAGGGCTTACCATTGTATTTTAATTACACCATGACCTGAAATTTCATATTCATGGATTTTTATATTTTCCTTAAAGGCTGTAAGCGCTTTATTATCATGAGTTATTTTAAGCTTAATGTTTCGGTCACCAATTTTGAGAATTTTCAAATTACACGACAGGCCTTTATCTCCATATAATTTTATAGTAATTGATTTTCCTCTTTTTTTGTATTGATTTGGATAATCGATAAAAACCAAAAAGTCTTCTTCTATTTTGATGTATTGCCTTGGTACAACTCCAAAAGCTATTCCTGCACCATAGACTTCCTGACCAACCTGACCGCTTTTTTCCCAGCCATTGTATAAATCCTCCAAAGGAACCCACAAGTCAGGCTGCAGCTCTCCGGTTTTGACTTCTTCAGACAGCATTTCTTTTGGGAGCAAAGGAGGATAATAATAGGCCATTCTGTTTACGGCATATTTTATAAACTCAGGAATTAAAATTCTTAAGGAGGGCAAAATAGCAACATCCTCTGCCTGAAATAAATATTCTGATAAAGCAGCATATACTTCTAGTTCCTCATATGCAGCGGTGTAGGGTGCATCATTGAGAGGAAATATGGAAAAGAAGTTAGTGTAATTTTTCCCATATCCGTATTTGCAGTCATAAAGCTGTACATTCTTAAATAATCCGGTAAGACAAGTATAACTTATATCGAGATATAATTTCTTTTTGGTAATTTTATACAGTTCTAATAAAGCTCCTGCTGCAAAAGCAGTATTATTGGCCTGATATAATAGATTAACACCCAGAGTTTCTAATTTTTTTGCAGCTTTTTCTGCTTCGCTTAAATAGCGTTTTTCTTTTGTTAGCTTAAAAATCAAAAGCATTAAATGGGCATAGGCACCTGCAACATCTGTTTCTCCTCCGGCACCCGGAGCAGTTTCTTTCTTGATTATTTCGAGAGTCTCCATATTATAAAATACAGGCCATGTATACTTAAAATGATGGGCTACTTTTATGACATAATCAATAGAATCTAATACAAGTTTATGTGCAGTTTTATCTCCTTTTAAAGCCAGCCTTGCCAGATTCATTAGCGGATGATGCAAGTACCAGGAATCCATTACCATTTCCTTTTTTTGTTCTTCTGACTGATCTAGTTTGTCTGCCAGTGCCGGAAGCCATCGATTGATACAATCTATTTTGGGATCGTAAAAAGCTGGTAATCCTTTAATTAAATCGTCATAAAGTGGATGTTTCTCTCCAGTCCAATCCTCATATTCTTTAAACGGTGCTAAAACAGCCAGCTGCACCATACTTTCGGCAGGAGTTTCGTAATCGCACAAATAGGCGTTTAAATACGCAATTCCGTTTGTTTGGGTCCATGAGCCTTTATTATGATATAAATCAGTTAAAGCTTTTTGAGCGATTTCCGGCCAATTGTGATATTCAATTCTTGGCTGCTGCAGTACTTTGTATATTTTAACAAGATTGTCTAAAAAATGTTCACAAACAACTGATGTTTCGTCCATTATATCGGCTTCAAGCAAAATATAGGCATCTGATATTGTAAAAGCTTTAGATGCAGGAAGTGGCAATTTATCAGTCGTTGGAAGTCGAAATCCAATTTCCGGCCAGTTTCCTCCAACTGTATTTTTAGATTCAGTTTCTGTAGCTTCACAATACTCTGATAATGAAGTAAGATTTTGAAAATAAAAAAACGATCCGGTTTGTGGTTTTGTAATACTAGCAAATAGTAATCCTGAACGGGATCCAAATTGCTCCATATGAATTTTTCCACTGGTGTTTTCAATATTTCCGCTTTGTGTAAGTGGAATTATATCCCGTGGCCAAAACGGAATCATAAGTGGCATATTCGCCGTAAAACGGGTTGTATAATGTAATATAGACGAAGACTGATCTGGAAAATCAACGCGAACTTCATAATTTCCCAATCGCGAATTTAATATAACTACGATAGTATCCTCATCTTCAAAAAGATTCGCAACTTCAAAACAGCTGTTCATTGCAAAAGCGGCACGGAAAGCTATTTTTCCGTTTTTAGGCATAAGTGCCACGATCCAAAGCGAATCGCCGGTATTATAGAATTGATAAGTATAATCAAGAATTTTCCTTTCTAAAAGTATTTCACTATTTTCAATATCTTCTTGCGCTGTTGCGCTCCAAGGTGTGACTGTATGCATAATGATAAATTTTATTGATAAAAGATTCTTTTTCCGGGGCTATTATTTATTCACCGGTCTTCATATGTGGAGCATCTACTGGTTTAGATTGAGAAGAACCAATTTGTCTAAAATATATTGAAAGTATTACAATGGCAAAAACTGATAAAAATTCGCTTTGCCAGTTTTGAAATGATTCAAACCAAAACCTCGAATCGCCAATATAATCTGACGCCGATTCCGGAGGAAGTCCTTGTAGGGATAATTGCTCATTTTCATCTTTCAGGCTTCCATAAAAATGGACAAGAAATGAAAGTATAAACAAGAGGAATAAGACAATGGTAAGCGAATGTTTGTAAATTTCAAGAATCCATCCGCCTTTTTTTACAGGCCATGGCGCATCTTTTTGCGTAGGAGAGGGTTCTCTGTCAACTTCTTCTTCCTTATCCAGATCTTTAGATTCTGATGAACCTCTTTGCATTAAAAAAATGGTGAACATAACAAATAATGCCATTTGTAGGAATTCGCTCTCCCAGTTTTCAAAAGTCGATTGAATAAAATGGCCAGAAATGAGATAAGCAGAAAGGCTAATAGCAGTACCGCCATCTTTTATTAATTCCTTATTATGTTCTTCTAAGCCAAAGATTATCTGGCCGATTAATGCTCCAAAAAATAATAATATGAAGCTAATGGATAGTCCGTTATTACGTAAGAAATTTTTCATGTCTTTATATTGTTTTAAAACAAATTTCATAAACAACAACCACAAAAAATTATACAATTAAATTGATGATTTACAAGATTTTACTTAACTAAAAAAAGATAATAATAAGATGTAGAATTTGTGATTGATATAAAAACAGTTTTTTTTCTGTTCTAAATTTTTGACAATGAGTAGATTGTGTTTTTGTCAAAAAAAATGCTTTTCAGTTGTTTAGCCAATTTGTTCATAAAGGCTGCTGAAAATTCTAAAGGAATATCTGATATATTGCAACAGCAATAAGGGTAAAAACATTGTATACAAAAACAAGCTGAAGATAATATCCCCTAAAATTGGTCATACGGTCTGCTGGTACTATTTCGTGAATAAAAATCCAGCTTATAATGCCTAATAAGCTGATTATAATCCCTATGGAAAAACTTATCAGCAAGGAGATTTCTGCAAATTGATTATACCATATGAGGTAATATATGGCTGTAAAACATAATCCGATGGTATTATGAAGTATTCTGCCCGCCATTAATTTTCCTTTTAGAGACATCTCTATTTCAATGATAGCAAGAAGATCGGTTAGCAGTTTAGGTTCCTGATAAATATTAGTTTGTGGTATTGATATCGCCTTATTAAAGAGTTTTAAAATACCACATGCCAAAAGCCATGATATCAGAATTTGAAAGAACATGTAAAAGATCATTAAATAAGGGATGTAAATTATTTTTCGATTCAAATATAATCAATATCCAATAGCATCAGTGAGAAATACTGTGACAGTAATTAACTTATGGATTTTGAAAACTTCTAATTGATAGCGTATAAAAAAAGTCCTAATTTTCATTAGGACTTTTTTAGTGAATACTATGATTTTACAAAAAACAAATTAGATTGGTCTTTTGTAAACTGTTACATCATCTACCCACATCATTACACTAGAGAACAAGTTTATTTTATTAGGATCTATAAAACTGGAGTCTTTAGATCCCACATTCATATTTAAAATGATGGAGTGTTTTCCGAAATTATTAAGATTAAGATTAGCAACACTACTATTGGTATACGTTGCAACGGTCACATTATCAACCTTGATAGTTACTGTAACGACATTGTCCTTCATTTTCCAAAAGGATTCATACAAATGCCATCCACCATTTCCGTTTATATCAAAATTACCCGGATAATTTCTTTCTGCGGAGTTTCCTAGTAAGTTTGTACCTGTAGAAGTTCCATAAAAAATATTTGAAGTAAAACGACTTGAATTGGGTGCAAAAGAATAACCTTCCATAATATCAATCTCTCCCTGGGTTGGCCATGCATTTCCCTGCACGGACCAAAAGGCCGGCCAGGCGCCATACGTTTGTGTAAAAGATTTGTAAGTACCGCCATCCATCGCTACTAATTTGATAGTTGCAGAAAGCATATACTCTGTATTGTTTTCTGGTTTGTATTGATAATTAGAGGTGATAAAGCCGGATTGATATTTGTATGTGCTCAATTTTGTAGTTTTGATTTCTAAACACTGTCTTCCGTCTCTCCATTGTGTGGTTGGTACTGAACTGTAATAGTCGCAATACCAGGAATTATAATCTGCACGCTGCTCTTTTGTCCATTGTGAGAGATTTGAGCCTACATTAAATGTATCCTCAAATTGTTTGACCCACGGAGCACCGGCTACTTTACTTGTTGTACTATTTGTATTTGAGGCTGTGCTTGCCAGATCCTTTACGGGAGGATTGGCCTCATCTGCGCAGGAGGCAAATCCTAATCCAAATACGCATGTTACTGCTAATGCGAACAAATTTAGTTTTTTCATAATTTTCTTTTTGTGGTTAATTGATAGTGTAGTAAAGCATTATGTTTTAAAATTTAATCTAAACCTTCCAGAAATCCGGTATGAGAACTTTTTATAACAAAATTAGAATCATACAGCAGAGGCCAGTCGTTTCCTGGGTGGTTAAGATCTGTACTATATGGAATCCAGGATTCATTATCTTTCATTCCCCAAACCGTTAAAGCGTATTTATTAGCTGCCGGAAGGGCATTGTAAATCTTTACCATTTCCTTGTATTTCTCTTTTTGAGCCAGCCTTCTTTCATTTGTAAAAGTAGAGATGTCATTAAATTGATTTACTTGTATGTCTAATTCTGAAACGTGAATTTTTAGACCTTTAGCGACAGCTCTGTTAATATCAGTTTCTATTTGGGCTTTGGTTGGGCTTAAATACGTATTGTGCATTTGAAAACCAATTCCATCAATTACGTTGCTAGCTTTTAAATCGTCTACAATGCTAAAGACTTTATCTTGTTTTGCAATATTAGTTGAGGTAGCATAGTCATTGTAGAATAATAATAAAGAAGTATCACCTGCGGCAGTTG
>Ga0307410_10000141_pt1 | contig 25534 bp, 44 predicted proteins | sample 322Ometagenome_3_FD_203707 | JGI IMG/M metagenome (GOLD analysis project Ga0307410, IMG submission 203707) | Maize rhizosphere microbial communities from greenhouse at UC Davis, California, United States - 322HYB-O-3 | ecosystem: Host-associated > Plants > Roots > Rhizosphere > Soil | place... | reverse complement strand
GGCGCAGCGGGCGCACCTGGCGGTCATCCAGCGGACGCCATCGTGCTCCTCGGCGGGGCCGTCGGGGATCACCTGCCCCCCGTCGCACCAGCGGCACCCGCCGACGGGTTCACCGGCCGCGGCGGCGCGGTTGAAGGCGGCGGGGTCGACGCGGAGGTCGCCGCAATCGCTCATGTCGGGGTTCCTGCGGGTCATGCGCTGCGCTCACGGATGCAGCGGTCGGCGTAGCCGATGGCCTGGTCGACACCGCCGGTCGCTCTGGTCGCGGCGAGGGAGAGGCCGTCGAGGACGATGGCGTGGTCCGCGGACGCGGCGAGCGCGGTGATGCGGCGTCGGTGGCTGTCGGTGAGGGACATTCCCAGCAGTTCCGCGAGGTATTCGGTGAGGATCCGGCCTTGCCATTCGGCGCGGGCTCGGCCGGGTGGGAAGCGGTCGGTGGCGAGGTCGAGGACGGCGAGGACGTAGTCGTCGCGGGTGGCGAACGCGAGGGTGGCTTCGGGGTGGCGTTCGCAGTGCCAGAGCCAGGCGAGGTCGGTGAGGGGTGTGTCGGGGGTGGGTTGGAGCGGGAACCCGTCGGCGGGGTCGGTGGGGGGTGTGGGGGGTGGGGTTTCCGCGTCAGCGGTTTCGTCGTCGTCGTCGTCGCCTCGCGCGTACGCGCCCGCGCGGGTACGCGCGGATGAAGACGAAGTCTTCATAGTTCTGTTCTGTGGTCGTGTGACATCCGCGTGACGTCCCCCGTGACTCACGCGTGACGTCACGGGCATGTCACGCGTGACACCGTTGGGGCTGTCGGCGTATTCCCCCTGCTCGGACGAGGTTTGGTCTTCTGCGGGTTGCAATTTTCGACGCGCTCTATGGGCACGTTTGCGGCGCGTTGCGCTCGCTTTAGCTTGCTCTCTATCAGCGCGTGATCGGTTGTGATGAGCGAAGTCAAGCATCACGTATCCGTCGGGAACCTCTTTCCAGAGGCCGACTTCCACAAGTTTCTTCACATAATGTCCGGGCCTGTAGAAACCCAGGTGCCTGACGGCCTCGTGTGAGATGAACCCGTCCGTCATGCGGCGTTGCATGTAGGCCAGTGAGCGGACGTAGAATGCTTCGGCCTTCAACCCGGCGGCGACCATCCGCGGATCCTCGAAGTACTCCACATCGAGCGCCACCCAGAAATCCCCATAGGCCATTCGGTGGTTCACCTCTTCCATTGCAGGGGTCTGTGTCGGGCTGTTCACAGCTGGGTGTGTGGACAGCCGTCCTCGACCGCCGGGGAATAGGCGTCGGGGGATGGTTTTGTTCACCCGCGACGGGCGGATGGTTGTGGGATCTGTGCAGAACCGCATTCAGCCCTCCTCCGCAGAGGGGGTCCCGATATCGAGGGACAGCGACATCACCAGCTGCTGGAACGCCATCACCGCTTGGGGGGGTACGACGGCGTTGCCGAGGCACCGCAGACGAGCCGACCGGCTGATCCCCGCCGTCCACTGCGGCGGCACCGCCATCATCCATTCGACGAAGTCGGGGTTCAGGCTTCGGGTGCCAGTTCCGGTTGGTGGGGGGACGGGGTAGCCGGTGATGGCCTCCCACTGTCGGATGGCGGGTTCGAACCGTCCCCAATCCACGAGATCGCGTCGTCCAGATCGTAAGAGCGGCTCGGGTTCGTGTACCGCTTCGCCTGCGCTCCCCGTTCCTCGGCCAGCCTCGACGTCGGTGTCGGCAACAGCGTCCTGATCGCCGGTCCCAGCCCGTCGCCCGTGTGGTTCGGGCTCTCCTTCGGGCCGTCCGACGCCTTCGGGGTCGGCAGAAGATGGTGCACCGCGGTTCCCAGCGGGATCCCTTTCTTCGACCCCGACGCCTGGTTGCCGCCCACCTCCGAGTCGATCCCCCCTCCTGTCCCGTCGGACGCCTGCGGGGTCGGCAGCAGCGTCTCTACCGCTCCCGGCAGGCAGTACTCGTCCGCTCGCTGGTTGCGGCCCTTGTGATCCCGCGATGTCGGGGTCGGCAGCAGCGTCTCCACCGCCGTCGCCAGGTCCGGGTGCGGGTTCAATGACCCGCCGCCCTTGTGATCCCTCGCGCGCGGCGTCGGCAGCAGCCGCACCGCGTCCGTCAACGTCATCCCGTCGTGATGGCCGCTGTCGGGGTCGGCCCGCTCGGCCGTCCGGTTGCACGCCGCGTTCGCGTCCGTCGTCACTGGGGTCGGCAGCAGAGCGCGGCTGCCGCCCCGGACCTCCTCGACGGTGCGGAACTCCCTCGGCAGGATCCCCTGCACCAACTCCAACGCCTGCGCCAGCGACGGCGCCGACCACTGCCGGTTCTCCACCATCGCGTGTCTCGAGGACCGCTCCGCGCTGACCCTCGGCGTCGGCAGCAACGCCACCGCCTCCGCCACCGCCTCCGTAGGCGTCGGTTGGGCGCGGAGGGGATACACCCTCCCGTTCCGCATCTCCCCGTGCTTCGGGAAGCTCCCCCTCATCTCGTCGCCACCCGGCAGCAGCGACTGCTGCGGCGTCACCCACCTCCCCTCCACCAGCGCCGCGACCCAGCCCGGTGTCACCTTCTCGTCCGGTCCCTTTCTGTTCGCCGCCTGAATCTCCCTCCGCGCCCACGCACCCGCCTGACGGAGATCGCTGTCCCACACCACCCGCCCATTGGCCCCCTGCCTCGACTCGTGCAGATCCATGTAGGTCAACGCGACCCTCACCTGGGTCTGCTTGATCCTGACCCACGGCTGGACCGCCCGGAGGAACTGCTCTGCCTGCTGGCTGAACACCCTCCAGCACCAGGCCGCCCGCCAACGGTCCCGTTCCGGCCGGGTCGGATTCACGTTCCCGCCGTACTGGTCCTTCAAGGCGTGCAGAATCGGTAGCGCCTTGTCGGTCATCCCCACATCCACTCGCAGCAGGTAGTGATCCGATGTCTGACGATGGCTGATCGTGATGCAACCCTCGCCGTCCAAAATCCCTGCTGCGTAAGCGTGATCCATGACGTTCTCCGATCAGGAAAAGACGTTCCCGGCGGTGCGGTGCGCCTACATCCGAGGCTTTCAGCAGCAGCCACCGGACCGTGTAGCCGAGCCATCGCAGATCCCGCAGGACGTGGTCGAAACCGATGGCGAGATGGCCCGGGACGTTCTCCCCGAACAGCATTGATGGTTGAAGTTGCGCGAGCGCATCGACGACGTGGGGCCACATGTGTCGCTCGTCGGCGGTGCCCTTGCGTTGTCCTGCAAAGGAGAACGGCTGACACGGCCAGCCGCCGCAGAGCACGTCAACGGGTTCGACCGCCGTCCAGTCGATGGTGGTGATGTCGCCGTGGTTGGGGATGCCGGGGAACCGTGCGGCGAGCACCCGGGAGGCGGCGGCGTCGGACTCGACGTGCCAGGCGACCTCGGCGTCGAGGACCGCGCAGACCGCGAGATCGAGGGTGCCGATCCCCGTGAACAGCGACCCGACCCTCACGCGACGTCCCCCAACGCCAGCGACGTCTGCTGCGGCCGGTTGACAGCCCGCTCCACCTTCGCGTGCCACAGGACCGCGAACCGTCGGCAGTTGTTGCACGTCTTGTGGGTGCATCCGGGCAGCGGCGGGTCGAACCTCGCGCCGTAGGACCAGGCGAGGGAGTCGGCGCTGGCGAGCGCCCACCCGTACCGGCCGAGCCCGTTGATCTTCACGCCGAACCCGTGCAGCGCGAGGCCGTGGCTGGCGAGCTGCCACCCGCCGTGGAGCCGCAGCTCGGTGTACCCGCCGGAGTCCAACGCCCACGGCGTGACCGACACGGGCAGCCGCTTCAGGCGTTTGAGGCGGCGGTGGGACACGAACAGGGGGACGTTCAGGTGGGCGAGCCACCCTGCGGCGTGGGTGCCGAGGTAGAACCTCATGTCGATAGGCGGCAGGTGGGGTCGACGGCGGCGAGCGCGCAGACGGCCGGGAGGTAGGCGTCGACCAGGATGTCCTCGAGCCCGTGACGGTGGATCAGCCCGGTCAGCTGGTCGAGCGCGTCGATGAGCATCTGCACGTCGGCTTTGGCGTCGGCGAAGGCGTAGTGGTCGGGCAGCCCCCGGCACCCGGCCCGGAACGCCGGAGCGGTGTGCGCGGCGTCGACAGCGGCGACGGCGAGAAGGTCGAACAGGGAGGGGTCGGGGATGACGGGGTTCCCGCCGCAGACGCGGGACTCCTCGGCCATGTCGTCCCACAGCTGGCTCATCGCGGCGGCGGCGGCGGTGACGGCGGGCGGCAGCAGCCTGCGGGCGGGCGTCATACCGGCAGCGTCTGGTCGGGCCAGTCGACGCCTTTCAACGCGGCGCGGTGCGCCGCCGGCATCGGGCACAGAGGCTCCCCGACCGCGTCGCAGCCCATCGCGCGGAGCCACGCAGCGTCGGCCTGGTCGCTGTCGGCGGGGTCGATGTCGAGCCGTCGGACGGCGGCGGTCCCGACCAGTTCCTTGACGCAGTTCCCCCGCCCGGTCGCGTACCGCTTCAACACCGCAGGGGGGACGATCGCGAGGGGATATCCGGCTTCGTGGAACGCGACGCGGATCACGCCGCCGAGCTCGCCGAGGTTCAGCATCCCCCGCCCCCGCGACCCGTAGGAGTACCCCTCGAGCACGATGAGGTCGGGGGTGCCGATGCGGTGCAGGATCGCGTCGCGCAACGCGATCAGCCGTTCCGCTCCCCGCAGCTTCGGGTGTTTCACCGTGAGGAGAACCTCCGGTGTCGCGATCCCCGTCGCGGTCAACGACGGGTCGATCCCCACGACACGGGTCACCGATCGACCTCGCCGTCCAGCGCGACGCTGATCGCGTCCAGCACCCGGACCCGGGTCCGGCGGTCCCACCGCCGCAGCGCACGGGTGGTCACGCCGTAGCGGGTGAGGTCCCCGGCCACACGAAGCGCCTCGACATCCTCGGGTGAGAACCGGCGGGCGGTCCCAGACCCGTGACCGGGGATCGAAGGTTCGACCAGCCCCGTGTTCGCCCAGTAGTCCAACTGCCGGTAGCTGATGCCGGCGGCGTCGACCGCCTCGTAGGCGGTGAGATAGTCGGCGGGCAGATCAGGGTCGACTTTCGAGGTCACTGCGGGTCGCTTTCGCGGCTGTCCAGCCAACGGCGGGTCGCCCTCACGTCGAGGGGGAGGGTCACGGGGGTCCCGTCGGGTTTCAGCAGGATCGGGTCGCCCTCCGGCCCCTCGGGGTGGAGCGTCACCTGCTCGGCCTTGATGAGGTCGGTGATCAAAAACGCCTGCTCGTGCTCGGCCTGGTTGAGTTCCTTGGTGGAGGAGGTCCGGCCGTCCGTGACCAGCGCGGCGAGCGCGTGGCGGGCGTCGTCGTCCAACCCGGCCGTGCGGCACGCGATCGCCAGCAGCCGCACCTGCGAGGCGTCCACCACGCTGTCCCGCGACGTGACCGTCAGCGGCGGCGTGACCGGCGGGAGGTCCGGGCCCGCAGGCAGAGGAACCCGCTGCGTCGCCCGCCGCCCCGGCTCCAACGGCGTCACGTTGTCACCCGGCAGCGACACATACCCCCCGACCGCCTCCAGCACCGTCCCGATCGGAACCTCCACGTCGATGCACGGCACGGCGAACCGTTTCGGCGGCTGATCCGGGGTCTTGTGCGCCCGCTGCTCCAACCGCAGCCGTGCGGGCAGCGCCTGCCCCCGCGCGGTCGCCTCCGCGAGCAGCATCGACACCCCCGCAAGCTCGGCGGCGGCGTAGTAGCCGTGGGACTCGAGCCGCCACATCCCCACCCCGGGTATGTCGGGGAGGATCACCCGCAACCGTGTCGTGGGCTTGCACGCCTGCCCCCGCTGCGCCGCCTCGATCCGCTCGGCGGGGTCCTCCGGGCAGACGCACGGGCGCATCTTCAAAACTTCGCGGACGCCGTCGCATCTTCTCTGGCACCCGCCGCCCGACCACAACTCCATCCACTGATCGAGCACCTCGACCGGCGGCAGCGCGATGGGGAGATCCTTGGCTTCGGTGAACACCTGGAACTGCTCACCCTCGCCGCCGTCCCACGGCTCGACCGTCCCGCCCCACAACTCCGCAGCCCGCTCGATCAACGACTTGTTGAGCGACGTCAGCCGGAACGTCTCCAGCTTCGCGGGCCGCTGCTTCTGCTCGCCCTTCTTGTTCGTGAACGTCTCGCGGGCGCCGATACGGATCCGGCCCAATTCCCGCAACCGCCGCTGCAACGTGATGATCGGCACCGGGTCACGCCCAGTTCGCAGCGGACCGGATGTAGTCGAACGCGACGTCCCACGACGGGCACCACTGGATGTCGGGCAGCCAGTCGAACACCGTGTCACGCGGTCCGACGAGCACCAGCGGCACACCGTGCGCGAGCGCGAACCCCAACTCCACATGCGTCGTCGTCGCCGTGCCGGGAGCCTCGGTGAACACCACGACCATGTCGGCCGCGACCACATCCCGCAGATACCCCTCCGCGACATCCACGCGGGCCTTGTCGGCTTCCGCGCCGCCGCCCTGCAACAACAACCTTCCGTTGTCGCCGACCGGCTCACCGGCTGCGGTGACCTGCCCGCCGGCAAGCCACGACGACAGCACCGTGACCCTCCCGGTGTCCGTCAACAGTTCGGCGTACCTGATGATCTCGTCGCGGCGGTGCGGCGCCGCCGTCAGGTGCACACGCATCGGGGGGCCGTTCACCGGACCGCGTCCCGCTGCAGCGCGTCGAGGCGTCTGCGGCCCATGTCGGTGATCGACGCCCGCATGATCGGCCCCTCCGGGTCCGGTCGGACGTCGAGGCTGTAGCGGCGCACCTTGACGAGCCCGTCGCGTTTCAACCCCGCGACGACCTTCGAGGAGACGATGTGGTCGGTGTCCCGGCCGGTCCGCAACGGCCCATGGGCGTCGAGCAGCGCCAGCACCTCGGCCTGGGCGGGGTCGAGCGTCACCGGACGATCCCCAGCGGGGGGCGGATGGGCTCACCGACCACGGTCTTCGACACCTCGTTGAGCCAGCGGTACATCTCGACCGCGTGGAGGAAGAAGTCGAAGATCTCCTCGTCGCAGACCACCGGCACGAACGTGAAATGGTCCGGCGCGAGGTGGAGGACCGCGCCGCCGTCGACCGCCGGGATCGCCACCTGCGTCCCGTCGGCCAACTCCGTGTACTCCGCGTACCGGTACGGAGCCAGCTGCAACGCGACGTCGGGGTAAGGGCCCAGACAATTGCCCGCCCTGTCGGTCCGGCACTTCCCTGTCTTGATGTCGATCAGCAGCGTGCGGTCAGCGACCCGCCCGATCAGGTCCAGCGTCCCCGCGTACTTCCTCGTCCTGTTGTAGACCGGTAGTTCGGACGCCAACCACGTTGGGTTGAACCGGCTGTCGAACTTGAGGAACTGGTCGACGTAGCGTGCGGCGTCCGGCTCGATGGTCGGCAACTCGGTGTCGAGGACCAGCGACTCGATGACCTTGTGAACCAGCGTCCCCAGGTTCATCTTCGGGGCGCTGTTGCGCCAGCAGGCGTTCTTGATCAGGTCGATCGCGGCGTCGCGGCCGTCGCCGTCGCCGATGACCAGCTGGATCCGCTCGAGATTGTCGACGGCGAAGATCGCGGCCTCTTTCGCGCTCCAGTAGACGAGCGCGTCCTTCGGCACCGCTTTCAACAGCGTGGTGACCGACCAGTACTCCTGGCCTTTCGCGTCCACGTAGAACCGGCCGTTGCTCCGGGCCCGCATCGGCGCGGGCTCGGCGTGGGCCGCGCCCTGCTCATCGACCCAGAACCGGCCCGCGGTCCCTGTTATCACCGCCGACATCAGGCGTCCACCTCGTCCAGCAGCGTCGCGTCACGCTGGACCCGGAACCCCTCCAGCAACTCCCACGCCGAGGCGGGGTCCTCGGGGCTGGCCTCGTAGCACTCGTCCAACGTGATGGTGAGTTCCTGCACCAGCGCGTCGTTCCTCAGGTCGTGCTTCGACCCGGTCACGGTGCCGGTGGCGACCAGGAACACCCGCTCACCGATCGGCAGGTCCGTGCGGACCGCCGCCGTGTCCTCCTCCAACGTCGTCGGGGCGATCCGCACCCGCCGAGCGGACGGCTGGTGCATCTCGAACAGCCGCTCGGCGGCGCTCACGCCGACGCCCCGAACCGCTCGCGGAACAGCTCGTCGGCCAGGCTGCCGCTGCCGGCGGAGGTGTGGTCGATGTGGCGGGCCAGCGCGAGATCCTGACGGCGGCCGGTCGACTGGATCCCGCAGGTGCAGTGGATCAGCCAGCCGTCGTCGGTACGGGTGTAGTCATCGATGAGGTGTTCCATGCGAGGCGCCTTCCGGGTTTTCGGGGACCCGGACGCGCCGCCGCCGGTCGACGGGTGACCGAGAGCGGCGGCGGTCCGGGCTGGCTGCGCGGGTCAGACGGGGGCCATCCGGCCCGCGAGCAAGTCCTCGATCACGCGGGAGGACAGGCGGTACTTGCCCCCCACTCGCAGCGCCGGCAGACGGCCAGCGCGGACCTCGCGGTAGATGGTGTCGACCTTGACCTGGAGAAGGTCTGCAGCCTGCTGGGGGGTTAGCGAAACGGAGGGATGGGTTGCGTGCTCTGCCAGCACCTCGGCGATGGTGCTACGCAGTTCCTGTTGCATACAGGTGATGCATTGGCATCCTGCGGCGTGCGACGGACGGGAGCTTGGGGAAGGGAGTGCTCCACTCATGCCACCACCTCGCTGCGGACGGGGACGGGCTTGATGTAGGCGAAGGACTGCGGTTCGACAAGCACCTTGCTTGTGGAGCCCGCCAGGGGCAGCCGGGACAGACCGGCAGCGATCCGCACCGCCATCTCCCAGGTCAGGGGTGCGCTGCCGTTCAGGATGCGGGAAAGATGCGCGCTGGTCGTGCCGATTTCGCGTGCCAGGGCGTTCGCCGAGACAGCCCGATCCGTGAGCAGCGCGCGCACCGCGTCTCCGTGGATATCGAGCGGTGTCGTCATGCGGAGGACCGTAATGCTCCACTCATCTGCAACGCAATGGGGCGTAGCAGTTGGGAGGGGTTCTTGAGGTCCGTTGCAACACGTTGCTACAGTCCTGTGCACCACACATGATCCGCATGTTCTACGTGCGGTAACCAGAAACTACTTTGGGAAAGGCACCAGGGTTGTCCAGCGACCCGATGCATCCTGACCCCTTGCCCCAGGGCCAGCCCACCCCTCTTGGAGTCCTCACCCGCCAGCACCGCGAACGATTACAGATGACCCTGCGCCACTACGGACGACATACGGGCATCCACTACACGCTCATCGGCAGACTCGAGAGCGGCAAGACCAGCGGGCTCGGGCCGGAGAACCTCGCGAAACTGGCCCAGGCCATGGGCACCACCGTCGAGACGCTCCGAGAGCGGGCAGGGCTCCCCCAACCAGCGAGCGAATCGGGGGACGAGCGCCGCTGGTCGGTGCCTGAAGCAGTCGACGCGGACCCCAACCTGACCGCGTGGCAGCGCGCGGCCCTGATGGCGGTCTACGAGACTTTCGTGCCCTGCGGCAGCGAGTCGAGCAGGTGATGGAGCAGCGCCGCGGCGGCTTCGCAACTCTGGCGGGCATGGGCCGTCAGGGTCGCGTTTTCCCCGCGCAACGTCGCGACTTCCTCCTCCAGCTGCACGATCCGCTCTTTCAGGGCAGCCACGTCATCGGTCATACGCGCGGCTCCATTTGTGGTGGGGGCAGGTGGGGCTTGTGTGGCCCGATGTGGTCGCGCTATTACAGCGGGCCATGAGGCTTCACACAAAATAACCTGCCGGGGGCACCCGACACGGGGAGTACGAGGGATGACACACAGTCAGATCGGCGGGGGGCCCATCCCCCTGAGAAAGGAACGACGGCATGACCGACAGGATGACCCGACGACCAAAAGGTGACGGGAGCATCAGCAAACGGAAAGACGGCAGATACGACGTCTCACTGACCCACAAGGGAAACGAGCAGAAAACCACCGCTGCGGACCAGAAAAGCGCACTCGCCAAGATGGAGGAGTTCCGCAAACTCGCGGGCCTGTCCACGGTAGAAGGCGCGTTCCGCGACTACTGCGACCAATGGCTCGCAGCAAAGAAACGGTCGCTGGCCCCCGATTCCTACAGACGCTACGAGGTCGAGTTGCGTCTGCGGATCAAACCGCTGCTCGGCGATCTCGACCTTCAGGAGATCGACGCCGACGACATCGAGGGATACGTCACAGAGTTGGTGGAAGCCTGCGAATGCAAAGCTGGCGTCTATCGCTGCCGGTGCCGCAACTGCGGACATCCAATATCGTCCGTTCAACAGGTCAATTTCTCACTTCTGATTCTCCGAACCATATTCAACAAAGCCCTACTGAGCCGCAAGATCATCTGGAATCCCGCCAAGGCAGTCCCCTATCTGAAGCAGGACGAGGACGAGGTGTTCAAACCGAGCCCCCTGTCCGTCGAGGAGGTGAAAAGGTTTTTCGAGCATCACGCAAGGGACCGGCTCATCGCTCTCTACACCCTCACCGTCGCGCTGGGCCTGCGTTCCGCCGAAGCGCGAGGGCTGCGCTGGCGCGACATCGACCTCGACGGGGGAACGGTCACGATCTGGTGGCAGCTCACACGCTCCCGTGGACAGTGGGAATGGGTCAAGTTGAAGACCAAGGAGAGCAGAAGGACGAATGTTCGACTCCCGGCCCAATGCTTGTCGGTACTGAAAGCCCACCGGGAACGGCAATCATTGGAGAAATCCTGGGCGGGGACTCTCTACGAGGACCGGGATCTGGTGTTCTGCCACGAGGACGGGACGCCGGTCTGGAGTTCTTCCCTGTCGAAACGGTTCAAGAAGATGTGCCTCGAGGCGGGGGTGGAACCACGCCGCATCCACGATCTGCGTCACACAACCGGTCATCTGCTCGCATCGATGAAGGTCGACCAGCGGGTGATCATGGAAGCCCTGCGGCACACCAAGATCGAGATGTCGATTCACTACTCGGACGTCCCCGACGAGAACGTCGCCGCCGCCTACAACCTAGTGGAGCGGCAGATCTATGGGTGAGCACAAGCGACGACCGGCCACCCCTAGTGTCCTGAGTCATTATTTCGCTGGATAATTGGTGGGGGGTCGTGGATTCTTGTCGTCATGGTGATGATGGGAGCTGCGATGCGGACACGGGGACGGCCGACAGCACAGATCGTGCTCAGCGAGGACGAGCGTGAGACGCTCGAGCGGTGGGCGCGTCGTCGGACGAGCGCTCAGGCGTTGGCGCTGCGCTGCCGGATCGTGCTGGCCGCCGCGAACGGGGAGTTGAACAAAGACATCGCCGACCGGTTGGGATGCCATCCGACCACGGTGGGCAAGTGGCGGTCCCGGTTCGCCGAGCAGGGCCTGGACGGTCTGCACGACGAGCCGCGGCCGGGCAAGCCGCGGACGGTCACCGACGCGGATGTGGAACGGGTGATCGTCACCACGCTGGAGCAGACCCCGGCCGATGCGACGCACTGGTCCACCCGTTCGATGGCCAAGGCGACGGGGATGTCGCAGACGGCGGTCAGCAGGATCTGGCGGGCGTTCGGGCTCAAACCCCACCTGGTCGAAGACTTCAAGCTGTCACCGGACCCGCAGTTCATCGACAAGGTCCGCGACATCGTCGGGTTGTACGTCAACCCGCCCGACGCCGCGGTGGTGCTGTGTGTCGACGAGAAAACCCAGGTCCAGGCCCTCGACCGGACCGCCCCGATCCTGCCGTTGATGCCGGGCGTCCCGCAGCGGCGCACGCACGACTACCGACGCAACGGCACCACCAACCTGTACGCGGCGCTGAACGTGGCCTCCGGGCACGTGATCGCGGACCTGACCCCCCGGCACCGGGCGGAGGAGTTCCGCCGGTTCCTCGATCTCATCGACCGGACCGTGCCCGCCGACCTCGACGTGCATGTGGTGCTCGACAACGTCTCCACCCACAAGACCCCGGCGGTCCAGCGCTGGCTGGTCCGCCATCCCCGTTTCACCTTCCACCACACCCCGACCTACAGCTCGTGGATGAACCTCGTGGAGCGCTGGTTCGCCGAGCTCACCACAAAATGGCTGCGCCGCGGCACCCACCGCAGCGTCAAAGAACTCGTCGCCTCGATCCGCACCTGGGTGCAGAACTGGAACGACGACCCCAAACCCTTCGTCTGGCACAAGACCGCCGACGAGATTCTCAACAACCTCGCCGCATATTCTCAACGAATTACCGACTCAAGACACTAGGGACGGACATGGACCGGGCTGTTACGTGGAGGTGACCACCCAAAGGAACCTTGAGGAACCGCCAAGCTCACCAAGGGCCTCGTCAGAGCGAACACTCACACCCGGTTCAGCCGAATTGCGGAGTGACCGGCCGTCACCGCCAGAATACACAAAGCGGACACCCGACGGTAGTCAAAAACAGATAGTCCGCGAATACTCCGTCAGCCGAGCGCGCCGCGCGCCGCGAAACCATGTCTGACCAGCGGTTTTTCTTGCGGCCTTCGGCATGGTCCTAGATGGGGTTGTTCCCATCCCCATGACAAACCGGGTCAAATGTCGTGGCGCTCTGCCCGTTTATAAGTTGATATAGAAAGGCAAATGCCACGCGGTGCAGCGCCCTGCCGGAACGGATAGTCCGTGGATAGTCCGTCAACGGCAGGCGCTCACCCGGCCAGGAAGGTCACGCCTTCCTGCTTCATCGCGGCGTCCGTCTCCACCGTCGCGACCGTCGCGGCCGGGTCATACGACACCTGCCCCCCCTGCAGATCCAGATAGGCGTGCTGGTCCGCGTCGAACACCACCGTGTTCGCATCCCCACCCGTGAACGTGCTGTCCCTCACGCACACCGACGCCTCGGCGGTGACGTGCACCTGCGCCTGCGTGCCGATCCCCCCACGCTTGAACGGGTTCAACCCCTGGCAGTCCTCGAGGACGATCCCCCGCCCCCACAGCCGGTAGTTGCGTTTGTTGTCCTCCGCGACCGCGCGGACCAGCACCGTCTCATCAGACTTCAGGTCGTACCCCGCGTCGGTGTGACCGGCGGAATACGTCTCCTCGTACCGCAGATGATGCGTGCCCCGCTCCGAGACGAACCCGTCGCCGTTCCAGTACTCGCCGGGGTCGCGGGTCATCTGACAGTTCAGCATCGACACCCGCCGCAGGATCACGTCGTGGACGGTCCCGTGGAAAGTGACGCCGATCGCGAAGTTGTCATAGTCCTGCCGTTCGGAGTCGCCCCACAGGTTCTCGATCACGACATGGCTCGAGTCGTACCGCAACCGGATCGCGCCCTTGGAGAACCCTCTGATCTCGATGTTGGAAAGCAGCAGGTCCCGCACCGTCGCCGTCGCGTCCTCGGTCATCGCGTAGTTCTCGAGGAACCGCCGGACGTTCCACGCCCAGATGTTCTGCAGCACAAGGTCGTGGAGGTCGCCGGCAATGCGGACCGCTCCGTTGCCGAGGTTGCGGAAACCGAGGTTGTAGAACCGGAGGTGGCTGGCTCCGGTGCGCAGCCGTATTCCTTCTCTTCCCGCCGGTCCCCTCGGATCGTATGGAGCGGCGCGTTGCCCGACGATCTCCGGCCGCTCTGCGGTGCTGCCGTCTTCGGCGACACCCCGGATGACGATCGGCGCTCCGGGTTCGCCTCCCGCAGCAAGCTCGATGGGGCTGGAGAGGTAATAGGCGCCGACGCCCCCGCGGATCCATATCTCGCCTCCGGGCTCGGCGCCCGCGACCAGCGTCGGCAAACTCCGCAACGTCGCGGCGTCCGACCAGCTGGTGCCGTCCTTGCGTCCCGCACCCTTGGGAGTAATGAAAGCAGTCATGGCGGCGGCCAAGGAGTCGCGTGGCCTGCGGCCACAAGATCGGCGGTCAGAGAAGGAAAATCAGCGAGCGTCGGCGCGTCGGGATACCAGCGGAAAACCTGCGCCTCGTACCGCCGCCAATTGTCGGTCAACTCCAGCGCGGTGCGGGTGGAGATGAACGTGCGGACCACGAACGGCCAGCGGACCGGCAACGCCGCCGACTCACCGAGCCATGCGGCGGTGTAATCCTGCGCGGCCTTCCCCTCCAGGGTCGGCAGTTCCGGGCAGTCGACATCCTTGAGCCTGAACCGCTGCTCGCGGAAGTTCCCGAACCCCAGATCCACATAGAGGTCGAGCGTGTCACCGTCAACGACCTTGACGACACGAGCCCGGTACAGCCACGGCTCCACCATGGCCGAAGCGTTCCCTCACCGACTCCGACAAATCGGGCATTACGATTGACCCGACCCTCGAACCGGCCTGCAGGGAGCACCCCAGCGATGATGTCCACCTATCTCCGGCAGCGACTGCTGAACCACGTCCTCGGCAACGACCCCTTCGTCCAACCCGACACGGTGTACGTCGCGCTGTTCAGCGGCGACCCCACCATCGCCGGGACCGGCCCCCAGGTCGCCGTCGCACGGCAGGCGTCAACCTGGACGGCGCCGACCGGCACCAGCAACGAATCGCCCAACGCCGCACCGCTGACCTACCCCGGCATGCCAGCAGGCGACGTGACCCACGTCGGCCAGTACGACGCAGCAACAGGCGGGAACCTCCTGCTGTTCGACCCGCTGGAGACTCCGAAGACGTTCGCGGCCGGGGACACCGCAACCTTCGCTGCCGGCGACCTCGTCACCGCGTTCACCTAAAGACCGACGGGCCCTCCCCGTGGTGGACCTTGTCTACGCCTCCATCGGCGACACCAACGGGGTCGTCTACTACATCGGCACCGCAGGCGGCACCAAGACGTTCGCCAACCCCTACCCGGCGGGCATTGCCATCACGGAAAGCGGCCACGACACCACATGGTCGTCAACCGGCACCGTCGACCGGAACACCGCGACCGCGTGGATCTCTCCCAACCCGATGCCTGCGGGCGGATCCTGGGTCGTCTGGGACCTCCGCAGCTTCCTCCTGAGGCCAACCAACTACACCATCCGCGGCCGGGGCAGCTACAACTATCACCATCCCCGTCACTGGCGGTTCGAGGCCAGCAACGACGGGATCACCTGGACAACGCTGCGGACCCACACCAACGACACCACCCTGACCGGCAGCGCCTCGGCGGGCATGTGGACCCTCACCACCGACACGCACTACCGGTTGTTCAGATTCCTGCAGACCGGCAACGGCACCACCAGCGGTTACAACCAGTTCTCCGAAATCGACTTCTACGGCAACCTGTTCGTCCCGCCGATGCGGGCCAGGCTCACCGGCACAGGAGGGCTGTCCGAGCCGCTGGAGTTCACCTTCCAGTCACACGGTGACGCCAACGGAATCATCTACTACCGCGCGACCCTCAACGGCGCCGCCGCCTGGGTGAACCCGCACACCTCCGGCCGGATGACGATCACCGCGAGCTCGGTCAACGCCGCCGACTACGGCATCGACCAGGCCGTCGACCGGGGCACCGAGGGAGAACGGCCGTTCGCGACCACCAACACCCCGGGCGGGTGGATCCAGTTCGATCTCGGCGAGCCGTTCCGTCTGACGCATTACGCGATCCAGGGCAACACCGAAATCAACATGCACCAGCCCCGCAGTTGGACGGTGCAAGGGTCGAACAGCCCGACCGGGCCGTGGACCGACCTCGACGTCCACGTCAACGACGCCACCATCAACGCAGAGGACGCCTGGGGCGACTGGCCGTTGCCCGCCACGGAGGCCCACCGCTACGTCCGCATCCTCAACACCGGCCCCACCTCAACCCCCAACAACCACCTGCTGCTCGGCGAGGTCGAGTTCTACGGCACACAGCGAGCGCCGGTCGAGGCCGGAGCCGAAATAGGGCTCGGCCCCGCCGACCTCACCGCAGCCGGAACGCTCACCGCCGACCTCACCGTCACCAGAACGCTCTCAGCGGCTCTCACAGCCGCCGGGGCGGTCACGGGCACCGTCCAACGGGCAACGCCTCTCAGCGGCGACCTCGCAGCCTCAGGCACGCTGACCGGCGACGTCACCGTCGTCCCCCCCGAACCCACCGTGCATCCCCTCGCGGCGACGGTCACCGCCGCAGGCGGCTTGACGGGCGACGTCACCGTCGTCCCCCCCGAACCCCCCGCACCGGCCGAACAGCCGCTCACGGGAACGGTCACCGCTGCCGGCGGGATCACAGGCGACCTCACCGTGATCCCCGCCCCCACCGAGACAGCCCTCACGGGCACCGTCGCCGCCGTCGGCTCCCTCACCGGCACCCTCACCATCACCGAGGCCCCACCGCCGGAGCCCACGGTCGTTCCGCTGTCGTCCACCGTCGCCGCGCTCGGCACCCTGACCGGCGCGGCCACCGCCGAGAAAACCCTCACCGCCGACCTCGACGGCGGCGCACAGCTACACGGACGGCTCGCCCTCCTCGAACCGCCGGAACCGATCACGCTGGCCGCTGCGGTCACCGCCGCCGCGACCCTCACCGGCCGACTGACCCGCATCACCCCCACAGCCCTCGAAGGCGGCGTCACCGGCCCCGCCCGGGTGCACCTCCGCACCGGGACCGTGGGAGCCGCCAACCGCATCGGGGTGATCCACCTGTGATAACGCTCCGCGTCAACACCCGCGACCACGTCTTTATCCCCTACGAAGGGGAAACCCCCGTCAACCCCGAAGTGGCGCTGATCCCCGCCGACTTCGGCGACTACCCCGTCGAGGACACCCCCGACTGGCGGCCCGCCGACTACGCCGACGGCGACATCCGGTTCCTTCTCGGCGCCGACCCGCACGTCTATCCCAGGGGCAGCTACGCCGTCGTCGTCCGCTACACCCTCGGCACCGCGCAGCCGGAGGAATGGGCAGGCTGGATCCGTCTCCTTTGAACCACATCAGATGACTTGCGGTAAAACCGGTTAACAGTACGATTCACCGCTTTCATCAGATCCAGAACCGAAGGAACCCTGCCCATGCCTTCCACCTACGAGATTCCCAGCCGAATCACCCGCCCCACCGCCGAACTGCTCTACGAAGCCGTCCTCGCGCTTCTCCAAAGAAACGGCAGCATCAGAGACGGCTCCGGCCGAGCCACCGCCACCCTCGCCGAAGACCTCGCCGTCGAACGCACCACGGTCACCAGGATCATGAGAGTCGCCGAAGCCGCCGGACTCGCCACCCGCGACGTGCGCGGCAAACTCACCTTCGGCTATCGGCTCACCGCCGACGGCGCCGCCCTCCCCGACGACCCCGACGTCATCCTCGAGCTTGTCAACCGCCGCCTTGCCCAGGGGCCGTCCCCCGTGCCGGCGGCGACCCCCACCCCCACTGTCGCGGCAGCACCGCCAGCAGCACCGGCCGCGCCGCGGGTCGATGTCGACGCGCTCGCCGCCTCCCTCCTCGAGCAAGTCATCCACCGCGCCCACACCAACGGCAACGCAACCGCGCCGGTCGTCAACCAGCATCAACTCGCCGAGAAAGACCGAACCATCGCCACCCTCCGACGGGAACTCACCGAAGCGCAGCAGGAAACCCAAAGAACCAAGGCCGCGCTCGCGACCGTCAACGCCGAACTCGTCGCAGCCCGCGAGCTGGCCGCAAGGTCGAAAAACAGGAACGGCGCGAGAATCGTGGACCGCATCTCACCCGAGTCGAGAAACGACCTCGTCAAGCTGATGAAGATGGCGCCGACCGGCTAGCTCGGCTCCCGGTCATACAGCCGCGCGAACAGACTCCGGTCCGGGTTCAACAGCACCAGCGCCCCGTCATCCGCGCGATAGATCAGCCCATCGGCCTCCAGGCGCTGCAAGCACTCGTCCACCCTGCCCGGTTCGACATCCAACTCGGCCGCCAGCAACTCGACGTTCACGTAACCCAACTTGTCGTAACGGCGGTCCGGCGACCCTATGGCCTCATCCTCGTAGATGTGCACCACGTAGCCGTCGGCGTCCTTCAACATCTCGTACCCGTCGTCCGGGCACACCCCGCACCACAACGCCACGGTCTTATCCGGCTTCAACACCTGCGTCAGATGGTTGAAGATCGGCGGGGCTCCGCACACCCAGCACTCCAAAGTCACGCCCACACCTGACGGCTCACACACGTCCGCAACCGGTCCCCCCACTCCTCCGACGTCATCGCCACCCCCTCCTCGAACGACGGCTGCGGCGGCGCCGTCAACGAATTCACCGCATACAGACAATCCGGGCAGATATAGGCCACCGGCCACGTCGGGAACCGATCCTCCACATTCGCGGAATCCTCATGGAGCGCGACCAGCACCTCCCGCAGGAACGGATCGCGGGGGAAATACACCACCGTCCGCGTCGCAGGCGCGGCCCTGCACACCGTGCAGGTACCGCTCGTCCGTTCGCCGTCGGTCACGCAGAGACTCGCTGCTGCTCCAACCACCGATCAACCTCGGCCCAACGGAACCGCACCTGCTTGCGGATGCGGTATGCCGGCGGCCCCTCGTTCCCGTCCAACATCCGGTACAGCGTCATCTCGGACACATTCATATAAGCCGCGACCTCTGCGACGGACGCGAGAGGCTCCCGGCTGCTGAGTTGGCCTATATCGGACACAAGGGTCACTTTAGACGACTGCCCTCCGCTACGCTCACAACACCTACAGGCCGACAGGGGGCTCGCCGTGGAAACCACAATCTGCCGCAACTGCGGAGAACCCATCCAACAACGGACCACCGACGGGCAACTCGACTGGTACCACCCCGGCGCGATCCTCAGCGAAACCGAGTTCGAGGACGACCGCTACTGCTTCCCCGACGACGAAACCCTGGGGCGGGCCGAACCGTGACCGTCAGAGCGTGGGGGCCCGACGTCTACGTCGTGGACGAAGCACCCTGGAACTGCGGGACCCCCACCCGCTGCTGGCATATCAACTGGAATGCCCGCCTCTGCTCACCGGCCTGCAAACGAGCCGTGGACGAACGATGCGGCGCCGAGTCGGCCCAAACCCCCTGCCGCCACCTCTCACCCCTGATGCTCCCCTGCGACCTTCCAGCTGGACACGAAGGCCGACACCACGGCGTCGGACTGAGATGGGGAACCGGCGAACAACCCACCACAGGCGACATCCACTGGTGAACGACCGCAGGGCGGCCAAAATCTACTGGCTCACCTGCCGCTACTGCGGATGGCAACCAGCCACCGCCCCCAAAGACGTCATGCGAGCACAGCTGGTCGCCCACATCCGCACTCAACACACCAAATAGCAACCAAGGAGAACATGTGGCCGTCATCCGCTACCGCATCACCGGCATCTCACCACTGCTCATGAACAGCCCCGCATCCATGCTCACCCCAACCCCCACAGGAGCGCGAGCCAAAACCGTCCCCAGCCCCGAACGGGAAGCCGAGAACGGCGCCTACCGCCTCCCCGACGGGGCCCTCTACTTCCCCACACTCGCGTTCCGGCAGGCGCTCATCGACGCCGGCACAGGCAGACGCATCGGCAAACGCGGCGCATCCTCCGTCCTCACCGGCTCCGTGTTCCTCCCCGACGGCGTAGGCATGGAGACGCCCCTGGTCGACCCCGACACCAGCGAACCGCTCCGCGACTACGTGGTCGACGTCCAACGCGCGGTCATCCGCACCACCAAAGCTGGCGTCGTCCGCGCCCGCCCCCGGCTCGACCGATGGGCGGCCGACATCGCCTTCGAATACGACGACAGCTTCTTCCCCGGCGAGCTACTCACAGAGGTGTTCGCACTCGCGGGAACCACCATCGGCGTGGGAAACTACCGACCCCAGAAACGTGGCATCTTCGGCCGTTTTCAAGTGAAAGAGGCGTGAGACGTCGCTCCGCTACGCTGCGCCACGCATCGCACGGCACCGCACCGGCCCCCTAGCTTTACGTCGCGTCGCTTCGCTCGGCAGCGCCCCGCAACGCTCGGCCGCGCAACGCACCGCACCGCACCGCATCGACCTCCAAACCACTCAGGCTTCACGTCGCGTCGCCCCGCAACGCCACGCACCGCCCCGCCCAGCACCGCACCGCACCGGAAACCAAATGCGGGAGAGAGTTCAACACCGCAACGCCCCGCATGGCCTCGCTACGCCCCGCCTCGCAGCGCACCGCACCGCACCGCACCGCACCGAAACGGGCTCAAGACTTGACGCCGCTCCGCAACGCGAAGCGTCGCACCGCAACCCGTCGCACCGCGCCGCGCCGCACCGCACCGGAGGAGGAACCATTGACCCGCTCAATCCCCATCGAGGATATCGTCCTCGACCCCTCCATCTCACCCCGCCAAGAACTCCACTCCTGGCCCCACGTCCAACACCTCGCCGACGCCATTCGCGCCGGAGAAACACTCCCACCCATCCTCCTCGAGGCGGGCACACGCCGACTGGTTGACGGCCGCCACCGCATGGAAGCCGTCAAGCAAGTCCACGGCGACCACGCCGCCATACAAGCCGAAGAACGCAACTTCAAATCCGAAGCCGAGTTGTTCCTCGCAGCTGTCCGCGCGAACGTCACCCACGGCCAGGTCTACAGCACCTACGACCGTGTCCGCTGCTGGAACAAGCTCCTCGCCTACGGAATCGCCCCCGAAGTTGCCTCCGCAACGCTCTCACTGACCGTCGAGCGGGCCGAGAAACTCTCCGTTCGACGTACCGCACAGGACAGCACCGGCGAACCAGTCGCGCTCAAGAAGACCGCCTCACACCTTGCCGGGGCCACCATCAACGAACGGCAACGCGAAGGCATCCGCCGCGCCGGAGGCCACCAGGCAGTGTTCTACGTCCGGCAGGTCATCAACTTGCTGGAGAACGACATCGCCGACGACAGCAACGACCTCTTATGGACCGAACTCGAACGCCTCTACGAACTACTCGGCAAAGAGTTCGATTGAATTCCACCGCATGGCATCGCGTCGCGAAGCAACGCATCGCCACGCACCGCACCGATATCCACGCCCACCGGTTGTCACGCCGCGACGCACGGCATCGCTTCGCACCGCAACGCAGCGCGGGGCACCGCACCGCACCGAGTCCACGCCCGCCCTCATACCCAGTTGTTCAGCGCGCCGCTTCGCTTGGCAGCGCACCGCGCCGCAGCGCCCCGCACCGCACCGCCTATTCAGGAGACGGCCCATGAGCGACGAGTCCCCGCGTCTGGCTCCCGGCAGCCCCGCCGCGCTCGAAGCAGGCTGCACCTGCCCCCACATCGACAACCTCTGGGGCCGCGGCGCCTACCTCGACAACGGCACCAACTTCCCCATGCGGCTGTTCATCCTCGCCGCCGACTGCCCCCACCACAGCTACACACACGACCCATCCGTGCCCTCTACCGACAGCGAATCCGCCGATGACTGAAGACGCCAACATCCTCAGCCTTGTGGCCGACATGGACTTCACAGAAATAGAACAGGCGGTCAAGGAACTCCCGCTGGAGCGCGTCGTGGACCTTCACCACTCCCTGTTATGCCTGATCGACGTCCTCTTCACCCACGCGCTCATGCTGCCCGTAGAACCAGCCGATGAGCCAACTTGATCCCGAGAATATGCCTTATGACAACTGACGTCATGCTCATCGTGTACCTGGCGCTCGCCCTTGCAGCGGGCGTCGTATTCGCCTACGAGATGTGGAGGTCGTGATATCGCTCCTACATTGATTGTCTGTGGCACCACGCCCATTCCCGGCTCGGTGGAGCGCACCTGTGAGGCGTGCGACTGCACGGTGCAGTTAAGCCTGTTGGGCCAGGCCACGGAAGCCCAAACCGGGTCACAGGTACGCATCGCCTGCGACCAGTGCACCCTCGCGGCAATGGAAGCCGGAGCACAACCCAGGTCAGTGACCACCCTGCACCAGGAGGACATGTGACCAGCGGTCGACGGTCCCGTGCCCAACGCGGGAAAGTGATCCCTTCGGAAAATGAAGGGCTATGGGCCCGCAGCGACATCCTCCCCGACGGCAACTACGCCGTCACCGTATCCGTCGGCAGCGACCGCATCTGGACCCTCGACCGAGACGGAGCTATCCGCTACGCCCTCACACTCCTGCGAGCGGCGCAGGAAGCCGACCACGACGCCGCCGTCTTCCGCGCACTGACCCACGCCGAGGTCCCCCCAGATGCGGCGGCTCATGGCATCTCCAAGGACCTCCGACCGGACCGCCCGCCTCTCGACCACGACGCCACCGCTCCCCTCAAGGTAGAGCCAGGTGTGAACGAAGCACTCCAGCCGTTCCTGAAACTCTCCTTGGACGGCAAGCCCTTCGGTCAAGTTGGCGTAGACGGTGCCGCCGATCACGCCCTCGGAGTGCTTTCGGCGATGCTCTCCGTAGACCTCGACGCCGCACTCCACCGTTGGCTCATCGGGACCATCGGGCTGGATACGCCCAAGGCTAAGGCGTTCGTTCACTCCCTCATCGAACACCGCATCGAACTCGACGTGGTGCCCTCGACCTCCACTTGACGCCCGAGAATCGCCATGAAGTACTGCCCGGAGTGCGGACGCCGCCACTGGCCCAAGCCGGATATCACCATCCACTGGTGGCCCGCATACCACTCCATCCGACTCGTGCTCACGACGAAGGCCGCACCCGGCCATCAGTGGATGTACGCAGGCATCGTCCGACGCGACACCTTCACCATCCACGGCTGGGGGCTCGTCATCATCCGCATGCCGCAACACCCTCGACAGCGGGTTGACGCCCGAGAATCGCTGTTATGACAACTCTCAACCTCGAAGGTAGCTGCCATGAAGGATCCACTGGAAGGCTTGCCGAAAGGTTGGGCGGTATGGATGCGGGTGGACCCACTCGGCCCCCTAGATGTCGATCACATCAAGCGCCGGTTGGTAGACAGCATCAAGGAGTTCGAGAGTGGTCCCGACGACACACTCCTACCCTTCGCGCTGACGACAGAAGGCGACCTCACCCTCGTCGGGTACTGGGGGCCATCCCCCGAGTCCTTCCAACCTGACGCAGAGGCGAGGCTCGCACACCTGCTGCGCGAAGAAGCCCTCACCGCAACCGATAAGGGACCGTCGTCGTGACGAACATCGACCCCGCCCTCATCGCCGTCGCCGCAGTCACCATCTACCTGGCCATCCAAGCCGTCTACCTCACCAAACTGCAGCAACGACTCACCGACCTCGCCCGCCGCACCCACCACCTCGAACAACGACTCGCCTACATCCCCCCCGGCCTCGCCGGCAGCCACCCCAGCCCAGAAGCGATGGCCGAGTACTGCTACAGCCACCTCGAGCGGGAACCCGGCCCCGGCTGGAAACGCTGCCGCGAATGCCAACACCTCTACAGCAGCCCCGAGGAACTCGAGCAAGCCACCGCCAAACTCGGCCTCACCCTCCCCGCCGAAAACATCTTCGACTGCGCCCACTGCGGCCACGACTTCTAACAAGGGCCCAGCCCAATGAAGACCCAACAACGTCCCCGCGTCCGCTGGGGCCGCTGCCTCTACTGGCTAGCCCTCGCCCTCCTCCAATTCCACTGGGCCGTCAAATACGGCCACCACCTCGACCACTGGATGGGCGCCATCCACCTCGCCCTCGGCACCACCCTAATGACCATCATCATGCTCGAAATCGGCGACGGCACCCGCGACCGGCGCCAACCACGGGAACGCAACCAGTGAGCGGCCCCGAACAACCCTGGCGCACCATCATCCACTCCCTCGGCGTCATGACCGTCTGCGCCTACATCAACCTCGCCGCGCTCTGGTGGTACGACTATCCCCTCTTCTCCATCCTCTACGACATCCTCGCCACCGCCGTCATCGTCCTGCTCTTCACCGTCGAATACGTCAGCCGTAAGCGGCAACGATGACCGACCGCGAACAAGCCTGGCAGCAGATCCGAACCGAATACCAAGCCGAGATCGCCCTCCAACACTGGCAACCCCTCATCGACGCGATCGGCCAAAACGACGCCCGCGAAGCCCTCACCTACATCGAAATGTTCCTCGCAGGACTCCTCGACGGCCTCCGCGACGCCCTCCGCAGCCTCGACCGCTAACCGGGAAACCTCCAAGCGGCCGCCTCCACCAAAATCTCCACCGTCGAAGCGTCCCGCGGCTCCAAATCGCGAGGGATCCCCCACCCCCCATACGGACTCCTCGCATGCATCCCGGCGGCGCCCTTGAACAACATGTCAGCCCGAATCATCACCGCGCTCGTCACCGCCTCACAGTCCTCCTCCCCAACCCCCGCCCGGTTCTCCACATGCTTCCGGGCATACCCCCGCACCACCTCATACGGCACCACCGCCCCATCCACCCGCAACGCATCCGCCGCCTCAACCAGCGCCGACCGAGCCACCCCATCAGCGAAAGTCACCGGCTACCTCTTCGGAACGACAGTCGCGGGGATCTGACCCGTGTCATTGCAACGGTCACACCCCTTACCCCGACAATGCGGACACGTCTTCCAGATCGTAGGACTCACACCACACCCCTTTATCGACACCGACCCCGCCACCCGACGAGGCCGACGGCAGTCTAACCACGCCGACCGCCCAAACCGGCAGGCCACCCCGCAACACCAGCCCCCGCCGACACCGCAGAAAACAGCCCGCAAACCTCCTCACTCTGCGTTACCCTGTCCCACACAAGGTCGGCAACACGCGGGACCACACGACGGGGAGAACTCACGCATGGCCAACATCAAGGACTATGACCCAAACAAGAACACCCGCTGCCCCAACTGCAGCTCCGAACGCAGCATCGAACTCACCGACTACGGCAACATCTACGTCGGAACCGGCATGGCCGCTTTCCTCACCATCTGCCTCTGGCTCACCGCCGGCACACTCCTCTGGATCCCCATCCTCGGCTGGGTCGCCCTACCCGTCGCCGTCACCCTCGCCACCATCATGTCCGGCCTCACCGCCCTCCTCGCCGTCATCTCCATCTGCATCCCACTCTTCGCACGCCGCAACGCCCTCATCACCCGCAAGTGCACCGCCCTCAACTGCGGCTGGACCGGCACCCTCAAAGCCGCCCGCCAAGCCTGGACCAACGCCGACAGCCACGCCATCTCCACCGTCATCACCTTCGAGTAACATCCCAACCGCCCTCCGCAGGGGCGCAACGGCCCGCTGAACCGCGCGACGGCAGCGGGCCGTACCCTTCCCACACACCCCCAAGGACCCCCGCCGTGACCCACGACCTGTGGTGCGTCCACATCCGCTCAACAGGCGACCTCATCCCCGCACCCACCCGCCAACACGCCGAACAAGCCGCCCAAGACCTCCAACGCGCCTGGAACCAAGTCAGCCTCACCGAACACCACCTCCTCACCGGCCGCCGAGCAGGCCCACCACCCCTCGACCCCCGCGCCGAACGCTGGCCTCACACCCCCGAACACCACCAGCACGAACTCGAACGCCTCTGGGATGCCTGGTGGAACGAAAACCCGCCCGACAACCACCGGAAACCGCCGCAACGCCCGTTCTGACCGAAAAAACGGCCGAAAAAAGGCCCTGCGGAGCCTGAAAACGGCCTCGAGGACGGGTTACACTGGCTTCACACGACGAGGGGCCCCGCGAATTAACGCAGGAGCGGCCCGAGAAGCAACAAAGTGCTTTAATTCTCGAAAAAAAAGCCCCCGGAGGGACAGAAAGTGCTAAAAATGATGCCGCACTCGAGCGGCGA
>Ga0307410_10000137_pt1 | contig 26086 bp, 26 predicted proteins | sample 322Ometagenome_3_FD_203707 | JGI IMG/M metagenome (GOLD analysis project Ga0307410, IMG submission 203707) | Maize rhizosphere microbial communities from greenhouse at UC Davis, California, United States - 322HYB-O-3 | ecosystem: Host-associated > Plants > Roots > Rhizosphere > Soil | place... | reverse complement strand
TTGATTTCGCGGCGACCCAACTCGCCGAGGCCAAGGCCTACGCCGAGCGCTATCCCAACGATTACGCGGCGCGTTACACGCTCGCTAATCTCTACTTCGAGTCCGGAGATCACCAAAACGCCATCGCGAACTACCAGCAGGCGCAGAAGAATCCCAAGGTGCGCATTCAGGCGCTCGCCGGCATGGGCAAGGCGCTCAAGGCCCGCAAAATGTTCGATTTGGCGGTCGCCCAATTTCAGACGGCCAAGAGCGAGCTCCCGATGATGGACGATCTCAAGAAAGACGTGATCTACCAACTTGCCGAATGCTACGAAGGCATGGGCAAGAAGGAGGAAGCCATCGCCGAGTATAAGATCATTTACAGCGAAGACATCGGCTTCCGCGATGTCGCTGACAAGATCAACGCGTTCTACTCGGCAGCCTGAGTGCTCAACACGTAAGACTCACCTAGGCGGGCCGTCACCGGCCCGCCTTTTTTGTGGCTGCTGGCTTCCACTCGGCCACCAACACGGCGCCACCGAGCAAAGCAAGGCTGAGGAAGAGCCGAGAAAGGCTATCGGGTGTCTCATGAAAGAAGACCACCGAGCAGACGACTCCGAGTGGGACCTTGGCGTTGTTGAACACGGCGAGCGTCCCGGTGTTCACTCGTGTCGCGCCATAATTCCAAAGGAAAAAACCGAGCCCGGAAGCGAGTGCGCCAAGATAGGCGAGCACTCCCCACTGTGATGCGGTGGGACGGAAATCTTCCCACCGGGTGAAAAAGAGGGAGGTCACGACTGTAATCGCGAGTGCGCCGAGGCATGGCCAAAAAAAGATTCCCGCATCCGTGACGCCCTTGGGCAGCGTCGGCCTGATGCGTTTGTAGGCCACTTGGCCGGCTGCAAAGCAAAGATTGGCGCCCTGAACGACGAGGAAGCCGGTGATGATCGTATCGCTCGTGCGATTTTGCCAAATGAGCACGCCTGCACCAATCACGGCGAGTGATGCGGCGATGATGTGCCGCCAACGCGTGCGATTTTCCACGGCCGCATCCAGCAACGCCACGTAGATGGGGGTGAGGATTGTTGCCAGGGCCACCTCATGCGCCTTCAGGTGAACGTAAGCCGCCGTGTAGAGCATATACATGACGCCAAACTGAATCGCACCGATCACCGCCAGCGTGATCACATCCCTGCGAGGCAACGCTCGTGGACGTAGAAAGGGCAGGAAAACCAAGGCCGCGAACGCAAGACGCAGCACGCTGATGGCGACCGGGTCGAGACCGGCAAGTCGACCTTTGATGAGGCCGAAGGAGAACGCCCAGAGCAGGGAAACAAATATGAGAGGAACCATGAATCGGGTGGCGATACAGTCGAACGCGGAGGGATCGTGCAAGCAGCCGTCAGACGCGGAAAATCGCCCCGAGTTTTTTCCCGAGTATCAGGCTCATGCCCACAATGGTGACACCCAGGAAAACCATCGCCCATACGCCGAGGGCGCTGGCAATGAATTTGCCGTCACCAAGCAGTTGGAAGAGCTCAAGAATCGCTTTCGTGATCGGATAAAAAACCTGCTTCTGCGCCAACACGAGCGAGTCGCTCACCTCGAGCATCGCGAAAGAGAACGCGAGAAGACCGCCGGCGATGAGATTGGCGGCGATGAGCGGAAGGGTGATTTTGAAGGTCGCTTTGACCGGCGGGCAACCGAGGTTCCGCGCGGCTTCCTCAAGGGTTTCGCTCGTCTGCTGAAACCCGGCCGCCGCGGAGCGCACAACATACGGCAGCCGACGCACGGAATAGGCGATGATCAGCAGGATGGTCGGGTCGCGCACCGGGTTGATGAAGGAGAAAAACTTCCCTTCCTGGCTCATCGCCAGATATCCGAACGCCAGCACGAGGCCGGGGACGGCGAGCGGCATCATGGCGAGAAAATCGAGCACCTGGCGCCCGGGGATTTTTGAGCGCACCACGACATAGGCGATGGCGATACCAAGGACCACATCGACGAGGGTCGAGATGCTGGCGAACTTGAGCGAGTTGGCGATGGCCGGAACCGTGAGGTTATGGCCGAGCGCGAGTTGAAAATTTTCCAATGTGAGGTTTTGCGGGAAGACGCTCGCATACCAATCACTGGAAAATGCCACCAGCACCACGCCGATGTGCGGCAAGATCGCGACGAAGGTGACCCCGGCGAAAGCCGCCGTGCATAGCCAGGCGCGGACAGGGGACAAGGCGCGCGCCCCGCCCGAGCTGGTGGCCTTGGCCATCATGGCGTGGGATTGGCGTCCGAAGAGGCCTTTGCCGATGGCGTAGAGCAGCACCGTGCTGAAGAGCATGATGGCAACCAAGGCGTAAGGCGCAGGGTTGCCGCCGATGTCTTTCAATCCATGGAAAATCTGCACCGCGATGACGCGCGGATAATCAAAAATGAGGGGCACGCCCAACTCGGTAAACGCCCAGATGAACACGATAGTGCCGCCCGCAAACAGTCCGCTTTTAATCAGCGGCAGCGTGATTTTGAAGAAGCGGCGGAAACCGGTGCATCCGAGATTCTCGGCGGCCTCCTCCATGGCGGGATCGACGTTGGCCAGCGAGGCGACGGTGTTGAGATAAATGATCGGGTAGAGCGAGAGAGCCGTGACCAGCGCGATTCCCCAGAACGGACTCGCGGCAAACCAGTCGTGCGTCCAGCCCTCGGGTCGCAACCCGAGCTCGATTAAAAAGGCGTTGAGCGCGCCATATTGGCCAAAAATTTGTTTGATCCCGATCGCACCCACAAACGGCGGGAGGATCATGGGAATGAGCACCACCGAACCAAGCAGGACCTTGCCGGGAAAAAGAAACCGATCGCTGATGAGCGCGAGCGGCAGCGCGATCAAAAAGGCGAGGGTCGTCGAGGCGCAGGCGAGCAGGAACGAATTTCCAATGCCACCCAGATAGATCGGGTCGGACAGGAGCGCGCCGACGTATTCGAGCGTGAAACGACCATCGGCGTCGATGAAGCCGCCCTTGAGAATCTGAAAAATGGGCCAGATGAAAAACACGGCGAAAAAAAACGCCGTGAATCCAAATACGATACGGGCAAACGACTGCGACATCGATGCGCAGTGTGTTCAACCCGCGCGAACGCCCGCAAGGGGGAAGTCGCCCGAACTGTTTGTCACTTAATCGGTGACAGGGCGGGTTGGCGCAGGCCGCGAATAACCAAGGTGGCCACAAATACCGTAGCTTGGATGAGCACGATGCAAGCGGCCGGTGAAGCGTCCGCGAAGAAGCTGATGTAGATACCGCTCAACGACGAGCCGACCGCAATGGATGTTGCGATGACCAACATCCGGTCAAAACGCTTGGTAAGCAGAAGAGCGGTCGCTCCGGGCGTGATGAGCATCGCGACCACCAGAACCAAACCCGCAGCTTTCATGGCTGCGACAATCGCCAGTGAGAGCAGGCTTAACAACAGATAGGTGAGCGTTCGCACGGGCCGGCCAATGACTCGCGCGTGCGACGGATCGAAGCACACCAGCAAAAGATCGCGCCTCAGCATCAATACGGTAACGAGCACGATGGCCGAGAGCACCCCGCTCTCCCAAAGCTGCTCCGACGAGACACCAAGAATATTTCCAAAGAGAATGTGATCCAGATGTAGATCGCTCGGCGTCTTCGAAAACATCACGAGACCAATGGCAAACATGCCCGCGAAGACCACGCCCATGACCGTGTCCTCCTTGATGCGACTGTGGTTTTTCACCCAACCGGTGGCCACGGCGCAAAAAAGTCCGCTGCCAAACGCTCCGATGGCGAGCGGGATGCCGGCGATGTAGGCGAGCACGATGCCCGGCAACACCGCATGCGAAATCGCATCGCCCATCAACGACCAGCCGCGCAGCACAAGAAAACACGATAACACCGCACCCACCGTCGCCACCAGCGCACCCACGGCGAATGCCTGCAGCATGAAATCGAACCCGAAAGGCTTGAGCAGCGTTTCGATCAACGTGAGCAGCGTGTCGATCATGATGAGGACCCCAAAATACAGGCCTGACGGCGTGCGCGACGCCCGGCCAGCAGGCCGTGCTTGGGAGCGAAAACCAGGGCGGTGAGAAAGATCAAGGTCTGCAGCGTCACGATGCAGCCGCCGGTTTCACCGTTTACAAAATAGCTGGCATACGCGCCGACGAAGGACGTGACCGCGCCGATGCCGGCACCGAGTAACAGCATTGCCCCAAAACGATCCGTGAGCAGGTAGGCGGTCGCCCCGGGCGTGACCAATACGGCGATCACGAGAATCGCGCCGACCGCCTGCAACGCGGCCACCGCCGTGGCCGAGAGGAGTAGCAGGAGCAGGACATGCAGAAAGCCTGCGCGCAGCCCGAGTGCACGCGCCTGGTTGGGATCGAAACAAAAGAGCAGAAGGTCCTTCCACTTCAGGGCGATCACGAGCAGGCACACCGCGGCGACGATGACCAGCTGGTGAACATCCTCTTTCACGATCCCCAAGATATTCCCGAAGATAATCGATTTTAGATCAACGCGGCTGGGAAACAGCGAGATGAGCAAAAGTCCGAGCGCGAAAAACGAAGTAAATACGATGCCGATCACCGCGTCTTCGCGCACCGGGGTTTTCATTTTCACAAACGCCATCGCCCCGGCGGCGAGGATGCCGCTGGTGAAGGCGCCGAGTGCGAAGGGCACGCCTGCGAGATAGGCGAGGGCCACGCCCGGCACGACCGCATGGGAAAGCGCGTCACCCATGAGCGACCAGCCCTTGAGCGTGATGAAGCCCGACAACAGGCCGCAGACGGCGCCGATCAGCGTGCACGTCCACATGGCCGTAAGCATGTAGTCATACTGGAACGGAGTCAGCCAAGTGGTGATCATGACTTGTCCTGCTCTTTCTCACGCTCGTCGATCAGGTCCTGACGGCCGGTGCGGTCGCGGTATTCAAGGTGTCCTTTTTTGCCGAGCACGAGCGGACGTTCGTCGTCGGTAAGAACGGTGACCTGACGTCCGTCGTGATCATTCACCGTGGAGCGATCGAGATCGAAGTGGCGGAGCGCTCCGCCGAAGGCCTTGGTGAGGTTTTCCGCCGTGAACACGGTCGCGGTCGGCCCATAGGCCAGAACGGTGCGGTTGATGAGCACGACCTGGTCGCAAAACTCCGGGACGGAACCGAGATTGTGCGTGGAGACGAGAATAAGCCGGCCTTCGGCGCGCAATTCTCGAAGCAACGTGATAATCGCCTCCTCGGTTTTGACGTCCACGCCGGTGAAGGGTTCATCGAGGAGAATAACACGTCCACGCTGGGCGAGCGCGCGGGCGACGAAGACGCGTTTTTTTTGTCCGCCTGAAAGCTCGCCGATCTGGCGGTCGCGGAAATCCCACATGCCCACGCGACGCAGGCTTTCCTCGACGGCGGCACGGTCGACGGCCTTGGGGATGCGGAGGAAATTCATGTAGCCGTAACGGCCCATCATGACGACGTCGTGCACGCTGACGGGAAACGTCCAATCGACCTCCTCGGCCTGCGGGACGTAGGCCACCCAGCTTTGCTTTTGCGCATCGCGGACGGGGCGTGCGTTGATTTGCACGCGTCCTTGAGTCGGGGTCACAAAGCCCATCAGCGCCTTGAACAACGTGGACTTGCCCGAGCCGTTGACGCCGACGAGGGCGCAGATCGTGCCGCCTTCCAACCGAAACGTGGCGTCGCGCAGCGCGGTGTTTCCGTTCGGATAGGTGACCGCCACGCCAAGGGCTTCGAGGACGAGGGTTTCACTGAGCGTGGCGGACGTGGTCATGGCGGGTGATTAGTAGCGAAGCGTCAGGCCAAGGAAAGGCTGCACATCGGGCGCCTCGCGAGTGACACCGAAATTGCAACCGGCGTCGAGCTGGGTGTCGGCGTTGATCGCGTAGGTGAGGCCGAGGTCGGCCTGGGCGATCCAGTCGTTGCCGTTCTCATAGCTGTGGGCCGAGACAAACTCAACGTATCCGCCGAGCTGCGACGTGATGTCGTGGCTGAAGGTGATCGTGTTGATCCATTCGAGATGGCGGTCGTTGCCGGTCTGGTCGGCGAGCAAGTCGAACTCGGTCATCAGCCCCATGCCCCAGCCGCGGGGGAGCGATACGGCCAGCGGAAGGATCAGGCCGCCTTCGACGAGATCGTTGCCGGCATCGCCGATTTGGAGCGGGACTTTGACGAAGGGCATGACGGCGAAGGCGGTGTCGCCACCGTCGTTGCCCCAGATGTTGTGTTTTACGCGAATCGTCAGATCACCCCAATCGCGAGTCGTGGTCGTGGTGCCGGCGGCGCGGACGCGCTCGCGGCTGTAGCTGTCGAAAACAAATTGGATGTCGGTGGAGTTGGTGAGACCGAGCTTCACATTGACCGGGGACACGTTGAGCGTATCGGTGCGCACGCCGCCCTCGTCGTCATGGGTGTAGTTGGCGAAGTCGAATTCGATCTGCCAGTGGCCGGCATCGACGGAGTAGGGGCTTTCCGTCTGGTCGGGGCGGTCCGTGCTGAGCTCGCGCATTTGATCGTGCGGAGTCGGGTTGAACAGCGTGTAGGCGGATTTGTCCGGCTGCGCGTGGACGGCGGATGCGAACAACGGGGCGGCCAAGGCGGCCGGGAAGAGGAGATGTTTCATTATTATTTTGCGGAGGATTGGCCGAGGAATGCGTTAACGATGGTGTTTGCGTTGGTTTGGAGAAGGGCGAGGTAGGTGGGCGCGGGGCCTTTGGCGTCGGTCAAGGAATCAACGTAGAGCACGCCGCCGTAGCGGGCACCGGTTTCACGGGAGACTTGGCGCGCAGGCTTGTTGCTCACCGTGCTTTCGCTGAAGACGACGGGGATCTTGTGCTCACGAACCTGATCGATGACGTGGCGAACCTGTTGCGGGGTGCCCTGGGCATCGGCGTTGATCGGCCAGAGATAAAGCGGACGCAGCCCGTAATCGCGGCAGAGGTAGGAGAAGGCACCTTCGCTGGTCACCAGCCAGCGCTGGGACTCGGGGATACGGGCGAGTTGAGCGCGGACAGGGTCTTCGAGAGCGCGGATCTTTGCGGAATAGGCTTCAGCGTTGGCCTTGTAGCCGGCGGCGTTGGCCGGATCGATGCGCGTGAGGGCGGCACGGATATTTTCGACATAGATGAGGGCGTTGGTTGGCGACATCCACGCATGGGGATTGGGCTTACCCGTGTAGGGGCCTTCGGTAATGCCCATGGGCTCGATGCCCTCGGTGACGGTGACTTGCGGGACGTTTTTGACGTTGGCGAAAAACTTCTCGAACCAGCGCTCGAGGTTCATGCCGTTCCAGAGAACGAGCGTGGCACGCTGAGTTTTAACGATGTCGCGAGGCGTGGGCTCGTAGCCGTGGATCTCAGCGCCCGGTTTGGTGAGCGATTCGACGTCGGCGTGCTCACCGGCGACATTGCGCGCCATGTCGGCCAAAATCGTGAAGGTCGTCAGCACGCGCGGGCGTTCAGGAGCGGCATGAGCCGAGTTCAGGTTGCCGGCGACCGCCCCGAGTCCGAGGAGAGTGCACCAGAGTAATATTTTGTGTGTCATATAAAATTAGGCTCACCTAAATTTAGGACCAGTGAATTAGGGTCAACTAATATTTATTGCCTGCCTTATTTTATGCGTTGGCTGCGCAGCGGCGGAGCGGTGCCGTCAAAATCTTCGACATTTGTCGGGGCGTGCCTTCTGTTCCCCGTTTCGCCCATGAAGAACTTCTACATCACGACCGCGATCGACTATGTGAACGGTTCGCCACACCTAGGCCATGCCTATGAAAAGGTGCTGACGGACGTCATTGCCCGGTTCCGGCGGCTGATGGGCGACAACGTTTACTTCCTGACCGGCGTCGATGAGCACGGTCAAAAGGTGCAACAGAGTGCCAAAAAACGCGGCATCCCGCCCCAACAATTTTGCGACGAGGTGTCCGAGGAATTCCGCGCACTCTGCAAGAAGCTCAACATCTCCAACAACGACTTTATTCGCACGACCGAGGAGCGCCACAAGAAGGTTGTCCGTCAGCTCCTCCAGCAGCTCTTCGACAAGGGGGAGATCTACAAAGCCGAATACAAAGGCTTCTACTCGACGCGTCAGGAGCAGTTTCTGCAGGACAAGGATCGCAATCCCGACGGCTCCTGGCCCGAGATCTTCGGCGAAGTCACCGAGATCACCGAGTCGAACTACTTCTTTAAGCTCCGCCAGTATCAGGACTGGCTCGTCGATCATCTCAAACAAAACGAAAACTTCGTCTTCCCTCGCTACCGCCAGAAGCAAGTTCTCGAGTTCCTCTCCGAACCGCTCAACGACCTGTGCATCTCGCGCCCGAAGGAGCGCCTCGAATGGGGCATCACGCTTCCGTTCGATGAGAACTTTGTCACCTACGTGTGGTTTGACGCGCTCGTGAACTACTACACCGCCGTCGTGGACAAACCCGAGTTCTGGCCGGCCAACTTCCATGTCATCGGCAAGGACATCCTGGTGCCGCCGCACGCGGTTTACTGGCCGATCATGCTCAAGGCCGCCGGTATCGAGCCTCCGAAAACGCTCCTCGCCCACGGCTGGTGGTCGATCAACGGCTCAAAAATGTCCAAGAGCACCGGCAACTTCGTCGATGCCGCTGAGTTCGCGGACAAATACGGTGTCGATGCCCTCCGCTACTTCATGATCCGCGAGATGAGTGTGGGCCAGGACAGTGACTTTTCGCTCGCGCAATTCCTCGCCCGCTACAACGCCGAGCTCGCCAATAATCTCGGCAACTTGGTCAACCGCGCGCTCAACATGACCAACCGCTTCGCCGGCGGCCTGGTTCCCGCGGCCGAAGTTTCCGAGCAAGCCGAGCAGGATTTGCAGGCGCTCTGGGCCAAGACCCGCGACGAGGTCATCGCGTTGCACGAGGGTTTTCAGTTCCACATCGCGCTGGAACGCACCTTCGCGTTCATCACCGCGACCAACGCCTACATCGAGCTGCGCGCTCCGTGGAAACTCGGCAAATCCACCGAGCCCAAGGACCAAGCGCTCCTCAAGACCACCCTCGCGACCATTGCCGAGGCCCTGCGTCTCGGGGTGTCGCTACTGCCCGCCATCATGCCCGACACGACCGCGAAAATCCATGGCGTGCTCGGCTACAAGGTCGGCGCGGTCTGGGCCGACGAACTCGTGTGGGGCAACCGCCTCACCGGCTCGAAGGTCGCGGAGACGGCTATTCTCTTCCCACGCCCGCAGGTCGAACCGAAGGCGTAATCGTTCTCGTTCTTCGTTCTCTTACTCGTTCTCGGGTCGAATCCGGATCGTATCGTATCCCGAGAGAACGAGAACGAGTAAGAGAACGAAGAACGATTTCCAGCTGTGACCATCCTTCCGATCCACCCCGCCGAGAACGCCTCGCCTGAGGCGCTGGTCGCTTTTTTGCGCCAGTGCCGGGAGGCCGCGCGCTCGGATGGACGGGAGCGGTTGGTCAGCATCTCGCTTAAAGTGGATGCGCTTGATCCGCTGGCCGTGCTCGAGGCCATCTTTGAACCGGGCGAACTGCATTTCTACGCCGAGCGTCCCAACACCCAGACCGTTATCGCCGGCGCCGAGGCGTTGCTCACGCATGAAGCATCCGGTGCTGATCGGTTTGCCTCCACTCAACGCTTCATGGATGACGTGCTCGCGCGCACCATCGCGGTGGGCGACGTGGATGCGCCGTTTGGCGGGCCGCATTTTTTCAGTGCGTTTACCTTTCTAAACGAGGTGGAACCAGGCGAAGCATTCCCCGCATCGCGCGTTTTCGTGCCACGCTGGCAAGTCGCACGGGCAGGGGACATCACGACGGCGGTTGCCAACCTCTTGGTCGCTCCCGACGCCGACCTCGTCACGCTGGGTGAGCGCATCTGGCGCGCGCACCAAAAGTTCAACCATTTCGACTACGCGACCGCCGCCTCGACCGAACCGGATGCACCCGTTGCGTTCCAGACGACCGAGGCGGGTGATTTTCGTGCAGCAGTCGCCGGCGGACTGTCCGCCATCGCCGAAGGCTCCGTGAAGAAAATCGTCCTGGCTCGCGCACAAGACATGCGAGCCGACAGACCTCTACACCCACTGCGCCTGCTGAATGGCCTCCGTGAACGTTTTCCCGAGTGTTACAGTTTCTCGGTCGCGAATGGTCGAGGACACAGTTTCATCGGAGCGAGTCCCGAGCGCTTGGTGCGCGTGAGCAAAGGGGTTCTCGAAACCGAGGCATTGGCCGGTTCTGCGCGTCGCGGAGTAGGGGCCAGCGAGGACGCCGCGCTCGGCTCCGCGCTGCTCTCCAGCGAGAAAGATCTGCGCGAGCACCAGCACGTGCTCGATTCGATCACTCGCCGACTCGCTCCGCTGGGCATCAAGCCGGAGTCCGCAGGGCGGCCTGTGCTGCGCAAGCTCGCCAATGTCCAGCATCTCCACACGCCCGTGACCGCCACCATGCCCGCGGGCGTTCATTTGCTGGATGCGCTGGCGCAACTGCATCCCACGCCGGCCGTCGGCGGCACTCCTCGCGAGGAGGCCGTAGCGCGCATTCGCTCGCTCGAAGGTTTCCCGCGCGGTCTCTACGCCGGAGCGATTGGTTGGATGAACGCCCGGGGCGGCGGCGAGTTTTTGGTCGGCATCCGGTCCGCGTTGATCGAGGGAAACAAAGCCCGGGTTTATGCCGGTGCTGGCATCGTTGAAGGCTCGGACCCTGAGCGTGAATTTACCGAGACCGAGCTCAAGTTTCGCGCCATGCGCGAGGCCTTGATCGGCTGATCACGGCTTTTCGACCAGTTCACGCACGGCCTCTTCACTGGCGGCCACCATGCGGCGGCTCCCTTGGTTCGTCTCCACGTCGTAGAGGTTGACCGCCCCGACCGCCTTGATGAGGCGGATGCTTTTCACGAGTTCTTTGGCGGCTGCTCCTCCCGTCTCCTGCAGCGACTCACCGATGGGTGAGAGGCTTTCTTCGATCACCAAGGCGCCTCCACCCGCCGCATCGGTGGTCAGGTCAAATTGGGACAGTTCCGCCCACGAATTGATGATATGGAACGTGCCCTTGCGCGTTTCCTTGTTCCAAGTAAAGCCGTTGATGATGATCTGATGGCCAACATTGCCGCCATTCCACGGATGCGCGGCGATGAAGCCCGGCGGAAGCGCCTGCCAGATTTCCCGAGGAAACGCCGCCAGCAGCGGACGTCCTTTCCGCAACTGGTCACGAGCCCACTCAAACGGCTCTGCTTGCGGCGGCAATGGGTGGCGGACCGGCTGGGGTTTATGCGACGTAAACACCGAGCTGAGCCCGCGAAGATAACGAGGCTCGACCCAAGGCGATTCGGGCGGGGTGCCGTTGATGATTTTATAGATCTCCGGCGTCTGGATATAATAGCCAGCGATATCCAGCCAATGAATACGCGCGTAGAGCATGCACGTGCCGCCGATTTGGTCGCGCATGACGTTGGGAGGACAGAGTTGCACCGTCTCCAGAGGTCCGACAACCGAGGCGATCTCGATGGTTTTCTTCGTTTTCGGGGAATTCGCCTCGCTGGGAGCCACGACGGTGACCGTGGACTTGCCTACGGCCATGGGCTTTTTCTGGCTCAAGGCCAGCAGCCACTCGTGATCTTCCGGCTTGAGCGAAGCCATCGGCACCATCGATTTGGTCCCATCCGCAAACACCACCATCATGTAAGTGCCATTAACACGGGCTTGAGTCGCCGATTGATATTGTGCGGAGACCGCCGCGAGCGTTTCACCGGAGATCCACAACGAAAGCGGGAGCAGAAGGAGCGTCTTAATGTGCATGGGCCGCGGTAAGGTTAATCGCGATTCGCTATTCAAATGCAACGACGCAACCGGGCTCTTGACGAAAGCGTAACTAAGCGGGACCCCTTATGGCATGAGCGACACCGCGCCCGACCAGAATTTCCTCAACTACAAGAAGGCCGAAAAAAAGGCCCTCGAAATCGTTGCGGCCATGAAGGCCGCCAGCACCAACAAGGTGGACATCGAACTGGCGTTGCTTGTCGCGGTTTTCGAGCTGCACAAGGACGTCGTCCCGGCGGCGACCATCGCGGCGGTCGTGCAGGGACATCTCAAGCAACTCGTGCCGCACTACGCCTCGAAGACACCGGGAAAGTAGCGCAGGCTTCCAGCCTGCTCCGACCGACCCGTGCAGGCAGGCTGGAAGCCTGCGCTACTCGGCCTTGTAACAATGCGGGCAGGACTTTTCGTAAACATACTGCGGGTCTTTTTGCTCCGCGACGGTGAGGGGCATCTGGCAATTCCAGCAGAGCACCGAGCCGGTTTCCTTCAAATCCGAGCCCACGCCGACACGGCGGTCGAAGACAAAACACTCGCCGTCGTAGTGCGCCCCGCCGCACTCCTCGAAATATTTGAGAATGCCGCCGTCGAGTTGGAAGATGTTTTGAAAGCCTTCCCGCTCCATGAATGGTCCGGCCTTTTCGCAACGGATGCCGCCGGTGCAAAACATAACGACGGGCTGCGTTTTTAGTTCTTCGGGCAACTTGCTCACCGCCTTGGGGAACTCGCGAAAATGATCGATGTGCGGATCGACCGCGCCCTTGAAGGTGCCCATGCGAATTTCGTAATCGTTGCGCGTGTCGAGCAACGTGACCGGACGGCCTTCGTCGAGCCATTGCTTGAGCGTTCGTGGTGAAAGCTTGGGCGCGGGTTTGCGAGCCGGATCGATGCCCTCCACTCCGAACGCGATGATCTCTTTCTTGATCTTCACGAGCATGCGATTGAATGGCTGCTCTCCGCTGAAGCTTTCCTTGGGCGCGAGATCTTCGAGGCCCGTGATCGTGCGCAATTCCGACACTAGTCTGGCCACGTTTTCGGGCAGGCCTGCGACGAAGAGATTAATCCCCTCCGTGCTCAATAAAATCGTGCCACGCAGTTTGCAGTCCGCACACACGACCTTAAGCCGCTCGCGCAGAGTAGGCAGATCGCCGCTCTCGAATGGAGCAAACTTGTAGGTGGAGATGTTGAGGAAATCAGCGGGCATTGCGGAAACGAACGGTCACTATGTAGGCACAATCCGGCGTCAGCCAAGCGCAGACCCATCGGCATGCTTGCGCGTCGTTCGCGCAAAGGGCACATCTGGACGTTTGCATGCATTGGATCGCCGCCAGTTTATTGTCCGCCCTGTTCCTTGGGTTTTATGACCTGAGCACCAAGCACGCCGTGCGCGACAATGCCGTGCTGCCGGTGCTGTTCCTCGCCAACGTGTGCAGCTCGCTCGTGTGGCTGACCCTGCTAGGCGTTGATGCCTCGGGCATAGGCAATCTGCCGATGGCACTGAAGGTCGATGACCTCACCGTGTTCCAACACCTGCAGCTTCTGCTCAAATCCACCATCGTGGCCGGGTCGTGGCTGTGCAGTTACTTCGCGCTGAAAAACCTGCCGCTTTCGATCGCCGCGCCGATCCGTGCGACGGGTCCGATGTGGACGCTCTTCGGTGCCTTGTTGGTCCTCGGCGAGCGTCCGACCTGGCTGGAGTATGTTGGCGTGGCCATCACGTTGGTCTCGTTTCTCGGGCTGTCCTTTGCCGGTGCGCGCGAAGGTGTGCATTTCCACAAAAACCAATGGATCGCTTGGATTCTAGGCGGCACCTTGCTCGGTGCGGTGAGCGGACTTTACGATAAATTCCTGATGTCGCGCGCCGGCTTCACCGCCTCGACGGTGCAGTGCTGGTTTTCAATTTACCTGGCGCTGATTTTCCTGCCGCTCGCGGTCGGCTGGAATCTGCGGTGGTGGCCGCGCAACGTGTTTCATTGGCGCTGGAGCATCGTGGGCGTGTCGTTTGCCCTGTTGGTGGCGGACTTCCTCTATTTTGATGCGCTGCGCAACCCGGAGGCGCTGGTATCACTGGTTTCCAGTCTTCGCCGCGGCAGCACGTTAATCGCATTCGCCGGCAGTGTCTGGCTGTTCCGCGAGTCCAATGGTCGCCAAAAGCTGGTTCCTGTCCTCGGTATCATCACCGGCATCGTGCTGACGGTGCTGGGATGACCGGCCGAGGGTGATCAGGGCGTGACATTCACGTTTTCGGGTTCGGTGTAGGGCGCGTTGACTGAAAGCAGATAACGAGTCGCGCCCTCTCTGCCGCTTTGCAGGGCGAGATCCAGCGCGGTGCGTCCTTTTTGGTCCCGGGCTGCAAGATCAGCGCCGGCCTCGACCAACTGATGAAGGCCTTCCCAATCTTCACCATGCCGTGAGGCTTTCATGAGTGCGGTGAGCCCGGTGTTGTCTGCGATATTCAGATTCAGTTTGCGGGCGATCAGTCGTTTGCGGAGTTGGTTTATTTCCCAGTAATTCCACGAGGTGGTGGCCTGCAGCAGGGTGTTGCCATCCTTGCAGCGTTGCTCGGGGTCCGCGCCAAGCTCCAACAGAAGTTCGACCATGTCGGGGTAGCGCATGCGAACGGCCTCGACCGGCAGCGTGCGCCCGGATGCGGTCATGTCGCGACGGAGACGCCACCGCCCGCGACGAGTTCCTTCACTTGCGGGATCAGCCCGCGTTTCACGTATTGTTCGAGGCGCTTCTGGGGAACCGGGTCGACGAATTCGGGCTCGGTCACATCGTTGCGCCGAAGCAGATCGATCAATCGTTGCGAACCGTTGCGGCAGGCGATCTGCATCGAAGTGCCATTTTCACCTGCGGGTTTTTTCGGGTCGGCGCCGCACCAAATCAGCAGTTGCGCGCTTTCTTCGTTGGCGCACTCGACCGCATAACCGAGGGGTGTCAGTCCGCGTTTGTTCACCGGGCCCTGCACGTCGCTGCCGGCGAGAATCAGCATCGCGCGCATCCAGTCCATGCTGAGTCCGAACCAATACGAAGCAGCCATGTAAGGGGTGTTGCCGGATTGGTCGACAAGGCGAGGGTCGGCGCCCAGCATCAACAGATAAGTCACGACGTCTTCATGCGCGCGGTAAACAGCGCGGTGAAGCGCGGTCGCCTGCGATGAATCCTGGGTGTTGATATCGACGCCCTCGACCATGAGTTCCCCAAGCAACGCGTAGTCCTTTTTGGCCGCAGCGTCGGTGAAAGCGCGCGCCACATGCGGCGGGATCTGTCGTGGAGTGGCTTTGATGGTGATCGATTTTCCTTCCGACGCGTCGGCCAGTAACGCGGCCGCGTCGGCGAAGCCACCGGCGAGCGCGAGGGCATGAGGGGAGGGAAGCGTGGTATCCTTGGGCGCCTTAAGCGAAGCGCCCATCCAGACCAAGAACTCGACGGTGCGCAGATTGCCGGAGCTGGCGGCAAGCATCAAAGGGGTCCTGCCGTCGGCGGTTTGTGCGTCGAGTTCTGCTTTCTTGAGCACGAGCATGTCGCGGATCATCCGAGCGTCTTCATGCTTCTGCCCGGCAACGAGGTGCAGGGGCGTCCGTCCCTGCGCGTCACGGGCATTTACGTCCGCACCGGCCAGCAAGAGCAGAAACACTTCGTTTTCGTGACGCTTGCGAGCGGCCACATGAAGCGGGGTTTCACCGTCGGCATTTCGAGTTGAAGCAAGTGCGGGCTGCGCCTGAAGCAGTCGGGAGAACTCGAGGTTCCACCATCCGCCTTCCCCACGGGCCATTAATGTAAAGAGCGTGCTTGCCGAGGAGGACTCCGCCGTCGGCTCCGGGCTTTCCGCGGCAAACAAAGCAACCGATGGCAGCCCCAGAGAGGCGAGAATCAGACCGGTGGAGAGGCGTTGCGAAGCACGAAGCAGACGGAACGTGGGGAGGGGCATGATGACGGAGGGTGGGGGCAATCGGGTGCGCATGCAATCCCCTTGCGTGAATATGCCACAGGCGAGGCATAATTTGTTTTTTCTGTTGGGGCTGTGCGCAGAATTTTGAGCATTCTCCGATAGCTCGTATCCGCAAAACCCCCTTGCGCCCACCGGCTTCGCGCCTTCACTCGTCACCTTTCCCCTCATGGCTTACGACTGGCTCAAAGGTGTTGCAGATGAATATGACGTGATCGTCATCGGCTCCGGCTTGGGCGGCATGACCGGTGCCAACGTCCTCGCGAAGGCGGGCCACAAGGTCCTCTTGCTTGAGCACCATTATCAATTCGGCGGGCTCGCCACGTGGTTCACGCGCAAGGGCGGACACATCTTCGACATCTCCCTTCACGGCTTCCCGAGCGGCATGATCAAGAGCTGCCGTCGTTACTGGACCAAGGAAATCGCCGATTCGATTCACCAGTTGAAGGACGTCCGTTTCGTGAATCCGCAAATGGACGTGTGGACTACGTTTACCCGCGACGATTACACCCGCGTGCTGGTCGAGCAGTTCAAGCTCCCGCGCGAACAGGTTGAGGCGTTTTACGATCATCTGCGGGCGATGAACTATTATGACAACAACCCCGAAACCACGGGGCAGATGTTCAATCGCTTTTTCCCCGGTCGCCCCGATGTCCATCGCCTGCTGATGGAGCCGATCTCCTACGCCAACGGCTCCAACTTCGACGACCCGGCCATCACGTTCGGCATCGTGTTTTCCAATTTCATGGGCGCGGGCGTTTACACGTTCCAAGGCGGCTCCGATGTGCTCATCGAAAAGATGGCCGACGAGCTCCGTAAAAACGGCGTCGAGCTCCGCAAGAAAGTTCTCGTTGAGAAAATCCTCGTTGAAGAGCGCGATGGCAAAAAGGTCGCCTGCGGCATCGTCGCCAAGAATGGCCGCGTGATCCGCGCCAAGGCGGTTCTCTCCAACGCCAACATCAAGAACACGATTTTCCGTCTCGCCGGTGAGGAGAACTTCCCGGCTGACTTCATTGAGCAGGCCAAGGCCGTGCGCATCAACACGAGCTCGTGCCAGGTCTATCTCGGCATTCGCAAAGGCGAATCGATCCCGCACATCGGCGACTTGGTTTTCACCTCGGAGGCACCCGAATACAGCAACGAGGAACTCACTTCGCTGCGCACGACGAGCCGCACGTTCTCGGTGTATTATCCCGACACGCGTCCCGGCTCGGATCGTTACACGGTGGTCGCTTCGTTGAACGGACGTTATCCCGATTGGAACAGCCTGTCGGAGGAGGACTACGAAAAAGAGAAGGAGCGCATGATCGAGGAAAGCATCGTCGCGCTGGAAAAATACATCCCCGACGTGCGCGCGAAGATCGATTGGAAGGAAGCCGCCACGCCGCGCACCATCGAGCGCTACACCACGCATTTCCAGGGCACCTCGTTCGGCACGAAATTCGAGGGCCTGCCCGTGTCGATGAACCTCTCCGAAAAACTCCCCGGCCTCTTTCACGCCGGCAGCGTCGGCATCATCATGTCGGGCTGGTTGGGCACGATCAATTACGGCGTCATCACCGCCAACAAGATCGACAAATACCTGTTCGCGCTAAAGCAGAAGACATCGGCATAAACGTGGGAGCGAGCTTGCCTCGCGAGGATCGAACATCGCGAGGCAAGCTCGCTCCCACGTCGGACCCTCCTACCTCATGAAACTCCTCTTTCTCCTCGCCGCACTCTTCACCGCTTCCGTCTCCACCATGCACGCCTCCTCCGTATTCGACATCACCGTCAAAGACATCAAAGGCGCGGACACGACTCTCGGTGCTTACCGCGGCAAGGTGTTGCTCATCGTCAACGTCGCCTCGAAGTGCGGCTTTACGAAGCAATATGCCGGTCTCGAAGCGCTCTACGCCAAATACAAGGACCAGGGGCTCGTCGTCCTTGGCTTTCCTTGCAACCAGTTCGGCGGACAGGAGCCGGGCACCGAGGAGGAAATCCAGCAATTCTGTTCCGTGAAATTCAACGTGAAGTTCCCGCTCTTCGCCAAGGTGGAAGTCAATGGCCCCGGTCGGGCTCCGCTCTTCACGTTCCTCACCGACGATGCCTCCCCATTCCCCGGCAAGGTGAGTTGGAACTTCAACAAATTCCTCGTGGGGCGTGATGGTAAACTCATTGCCCGCTACGAATCCAAAGTGGCCCCGGAGTCCGAAGAGTTGATCAAGACCGTGGAAGCCGCCCTGGCCGCCAAATAATACCATGTCATTCTCATCGCTCGGCCTGTCGACACCGCTTCTGCAAGCTCTGGCCGAGCGGAATTACACGGAGCCGACACCCATCCAGGTGGAGGCGATTCCCGCCGTGTTGCGCGGTTCGGATGTCTGGGCATCGGCACAGACGGGCTCGGGCAAGACCGCCGCGTTCGTTCTCCCGATCATCGAACGATTGGTTGCCAATGGTCCGCGTCCACGCGGACGTTTTGTGCGCGCGTTGATTCTTGTGCCCACTCGTGAACTCGCCGCGCAGATCGCCGGCGAAGTTCAGGATTACAGCCAGCACCTGCCGCGCGAATCCGCACTGAAAACCTTGGTGATGGTGGGCGGTGTGTCCATCAACCCGCAGATGATGGCCCTCGGCGGCGGCGCCGACATCATCGTGGCGACACCGGGACGCCTCCTTGATCTCATCGATCACAACGCGGTTTCGCTTTCGTCCGTGTCGACCGTGGTTCTCGACGAAGCCGACCGGTTGTTTGCGCTGGGCTTTGCGGATGAGTTGGGGCGCATCAGAGCCATGCTGCCTGCGCGCCGGCAGACGCTCCTCTTCTCGGCCACGTTCCCGGCTCCAGTGAGGACGCTTGCCGAAGCCCTCCTGCATGATCCGGTGCGCATCACAATTGCCGCCACGCCGGAAGGAAAGCCCGACATTCTTCAGCGCGCCATCGAGGTGGACATGCCCCAACGCACGCAGCTTCTCCGCAACCTGATCGTGCTGCACGAGTGGACGCGCGTCCTCGTTTTTGTCGCCACCAAATACGCGACCGAACACGTGGCGGAGAAACTTCGCCGCCAGGGCATCGAGGCGGCCGCTTTGCACGGCGAACTCAGTCAGGGCGCGCGCACGCAGGCGCTTGCCGATTTCAAGGCGAGTCGCGTGCGCGTGCTCATCGCCACGGACGTCGCCTCGCGTGGCATCGACATCGAGCAATTGCCCGTCGTCGTGAATTACGATCTGCCGCGCTCGCCCGCCGACTACGTTCACCGCATCGGCCGCACCGGGCGGGCAGGGGAGAAGGGCGTCGCGGTGAGCTTTATCAGCGCGGAGACCGATGCCCATTTTCGGCTGATCGAAAAGCGCAACCGGCTCAATTTGCCACGCGAGCAGATCGCCGGCTTTGAGCCTCTCCAAACCATTGTGCCGACCCCGCCTCAGACCGGCGGCATCAAGGGGAAGCGGAAGAGCAAAAAGGACAAATTGCGTGAAGCGGCCGGACTTCCTCCGACTGCACCTTCGGCTGCATCCGCACCCAAGCCCGCGCAATCACCGGGAGCGCACGAGGAGCCTAAGCTCGGCGAATATTTTTCCTGGTCCCCGCGCACACCGCCGCGTCGTCGGCATTGATCGGATGGGCGAGGCACCGTGAGACCGACCGCCTACCTGGCTCCGCCGACTTCGTGCGAACGGCTCGCCGACATGCTGCCGCAGTTTGCCGGAACGCTTGAGGTTTTAGCCGAATCCGCCGCCGTCCGGTATCCCTTGCCCCCGCACGCTTCGGACGAGGTGCGTGCGTTTTTAGAAACCTATCAAGCACCCGGTTCCGAATCGGATTTCATCGCGCGTCTGCCGGGCGGACGTGTGTTTGGCCCTGGAATAGTGGTCGCGCCGGATGGGCGTTCGCTCGCCCGCGACGTTTCCACCGATTTTGGGAAACGTTTCGATGAACACTGGTTGCTGGGCTACTCCAAAATTCGGCCGCCCGTTCACATCGACGGCATGACCACTGTCGTTGCCGTGACGCTGGGCGAGGGATATTGTCATTGGCTGCTGGAGGAGCTTCCGCGGCTGTTGATGCTGGGCGGCGATCGGACGAGGCTCTCGTTTATCGCGCATCGGGGTGCTGCGTTTATTCGTGAAGCGTTCTCGTTCGGCGGATTTTGCGGACGAGTGCTGGAAGCGCGGCGCTACTCTCATTTTCAATGTGAGCAACTGCTCATACCCAGTCTGGTTGGCAGGGCTGGTTGTCCGACTCCGCGAGTCGTGAGTTTGTTGACTGAGTTTACGGAACCGTTGCTTAACCGGGCGGGCGGGCTCGGAGAACGTCTCTACATCACGCGCGAAAACGCCGGACGCCGTCGCGTTTCCAACGAGGACGAGTTGTGGAGTTACCTCGAAACGTGTGATTTCAAGAAAGTCCGCTTGGAAGAGCTGACCTGGGCGGAGCAGATCAACGCGTTTGCACGAGCAAAAGTGATCGTGGCTCCGCATGGTGCCGGGCTGGCAAACATGACGTTTTGTCAACCGGGTGCGCGTGTCGTGGAGTTGTTTAACCGCTCGTATATCAATCCCTGCTTTTGGCGACTGGCGACGTTGAAAAATCTAGATTACCGGCCGCTGATCACGGAGTCGGGTGAGGAGCTGGCGTGCGACCCGAAAGTCAACCGACAGGACATTTTCGCCGATATCGATGCAGTGGCAAAGGCCTTGGCATAACCGGGCAATCGAGTGAGGTCAGGAAGGGAACCAATCTCATCGGAACGTTACCCGTTTCGCATGAAATCCACGACCACAACTTATGCAGAAACCATTTCCCAAGGCGGCCGCACGGGCACGGTGGAAACGGCCGAACCTGGCTTTAAACTTCAACTCACTCAGCCCGAGGGCCTATCCCAAGGGCTGACCCCCGAACACCTGTTTGGAGCGGCGTGGGCGGCATGTTTTCATGGCGCGGTGCTCCATCATGCGGAGCAGACAAATGTTAACGTCGAAGGCACCACGGTGACGGCGCGCGTGCACCTGCAACCCGAGGAGGAAAGGCCGTTTGAGGTGGAGCTCAGCGTAAGTCTCCCCGGAGTGGATGAAGACAATGCCCGGCACATTCTCGCGCTCGCACATGAGACGTGCCCCTATTCGCGGGCGACTCGCGGGCGTGTCAGCGTGAAAATTTCGCTGAATTGAAGGGTGATTTCCGACCTTGCAGGACGGGCGCGGGCGCGGTGTGTTTTACGTTCGCATGTCCCAAGCCGTCACCGACCTCATCCCGCACCGTCCGCCCTTTCTTTTCGTGGACGATATCGTCTCCGAAACCGCCGACAGTCTGACCGCCCGCCGCACGTGGCGCGCCGAAGAGGATTTTTATAAGGGCCATTATCCCAACGCGCCCATCACGCCCGGCGTATTGTTGTGCGAAGCGGTTTTTCAAACCGGCGCGCTGTTCATGGCCCGACAGGCCCAGGCGGCCGGCGCCAAGCCGGGTGAGGGCGTGCCGTTGCTCGCGAAGATCAACGACGTGCGCTTCCGCAACCCGGTGTATCCGGGCGATCAGATCGTCATCGAGGTAAAGAAAAAGGAAGTCGTGGGCGGTTTCACCATGATGGTTGGCGCGATCAAAAAAGCCGACGGCACCCGCGTGCTCACGGTTGACTTCGCGGTCGCTTGGAAAACACCCGAAGGCCAGCAGCAACAGGCCCAGCAATAATTAATCTGGAACTCAGGAACTCATGAAAAAATACCGCGAAGTTATTCGGATTGTTCCTGATTTCTTGAGTTCCAGATTTTACGTCTGACATCCCATGCCTGATTTTCTTAATCTCTCCGGCAAGACTTTCGTCGTTATCGGCGTCGCCAATAAAAAGAGCGTCGCGTGGTTCACCGCGAAGACGCTGGAAGAGCAGGGGGCGACCGTTCTTTACAGCGTGCGTTCACCGGCTCGCAAAGCGACGCTTGAAACCGCGCTCGCGGGCAAACCCGTGTTCGTGTGCGACGTCGAGGCCGAGGGCGCGGCAGTGTTGCTCGCCGCCGAAATCAAGGCGGCCGGCTATGCCGAAATCCACGGCATCGTTCATTCCATCGCGTTTGCGAACTACAGCGAGGGATTCAAGCCCTTCCATGAGACCAAGCGCGCCGATTTCTTGCAGGCGACCGCCATCTCGGCGTTCTCGCTGATCGAAGTGGCCAACGCCTTCAAACCGCTCCTCACCAAGAACGCCTCGGTCGTGACCATCGGCATCTCGTCGCTTCAGGTGACCCCCGACAACTACGGCTACATGGGCCCGATCAAGGCCGCGCTCGATTCGGCTTCACGGTTCCTTGCCAAGTCGTTCAGCGATCACAGCGAAGTGCGTTTCAACGTGGTGGGTTCGGGTCCGCTCAAGACGAGCGCCTCGGCAGGTATCCCCGGCTATCTGGAAAGCTACCTCTACGCGGAAAAACTCACGTTCCGTAAGCGCAACCTCAGCACGCAGGAAGTCGCGAACACCGCAGTGTTTCTGCTCAGCGAGCGCAGCAGCGGAATCAACGCCGCCACCGTCACGGTCGATGCCGGACTGGGCAGCAATTTCTTCGACAAGGAGATCGTGCGCCTCGCCATGCGCATGGAAAGTAGCGCAGGCTTCCAGCCTGCTCCGTCCACCAAATAGCAGACTGGAAGTCTGCGCTACTTTCATGCGTTTCGCTCACACTTGCATCGAGTCGCTGGCTGTCGCGTTGCCCGACGACATTCTCACCACCACGCAGGTGGAAGAAACACTGCGCCCGCTTTACGAACGCCTAAAACTGCCGTTCGGCCGTCTGGAACTCATGACGGGCATTCGCGAACGTCGCGTGTGGCCGGCCGGCACGCGTCCGTCGGATGCCAGCGCCGCCGCGGGCAAAGCTGCGCTGGCGAAGTCGGGCCTGCGCGCCGAGCAGGTCGAACTCTTCATCCACAGTGCCGTGTGTCGCGACATGATGGAGCCCGCGACCGCGTCGTTTGCGCATCGCAAGATCGGCTTGCCGGCGACCGCGCAAATCTTCGACGTGTCCAACGCCTGCCTCGGCTTTCTTAACGCACTCACGGCCGCGGCGGGCTTGATCGAAAGCGGACAAATCAAATGCGCGCTCGTCGTCTCGGGTGAGAACGGTGGCCCGCTCGTTCAACAAACCCTGAAGACATTGCTCGAAGCGCCGCTCGATCGCAACGGCATCAAGCCCTTCTTCGCCAATCTCACGATCGGCTCCGGCGCGGTCGGCGCCATGGTGTGCCACGAATCGCTTCTGCCGGCCGGGGCGCGATCGCATCGGTTGCTCGGCGGTGTTGCCCGTGCGGCCACCGTGCACAGCGAACTCTGCCAAGGCGACACGCACGGAGCCGAGGCGCTTGCGATGCAGACGGACAGCGAGGCGCTCCTCACGGCAGGCCTGGTGCTCGCGCGTGAAACATGGGACGCGTTTACGGTTGAAACAGGTTATACCGCGACGAGCGCCGACCGATTCATCTGCCACCAGGTCGGCAGCACGCATCGTCGCAAGCTCTACGAAGCGCTCGGCCTCGATCTCGCAAAAGATTTCTCCACCTTTGAAACCCTCGGCAACACTGGTTCCGTGGCGTTGCCGGCCACGCTCGCCAAGGCCGTCGAAGCCGGCGCAGTGACCGAAGGAACCAAGGTCGCGCTGCTTGGCATCGGTAGCGGACTCAATTGTCTGATGCTCGCACTCGAATGGTAACGATCCCCGACTGGCTCAAGCCGCTCTATCCTTTTACACCGAAGTCCTTCGAGACGCCACGCGGCGCCCGGATGAGCTTCCTCGATGAAGGCGGCACGCCCGATTCCGAAGAGGCCGTGCTTATGTTGCACGGCAATCCGACGTGGTCGTTTTACTACCGCGAGCTGGTCCAGGCCATCGCGCCCAACATGCGCTGTATCGTGCCCGACCACATCGGCATGGGCCTGTCGGAAAAACCACAGACCTATCCCTACACGTTGGAAGCTCGTATCGGCGACGTGGATGCGCTCGTCACGCATCTCGGAGTGAAACGCATTCATCTGGTCGTCCACGACTGGGGTGGGGCGATTGGGTTTGGCTATGCGGCGCGTTATCCGCAGCGCATTGGCAAGCTGGTGGTGCTTAATACCAGCGCGTTTCCGTCGCCGCACATCCCTCGTCGCATCGGACTCTGCAAAACCGGCTTCCTTGGCACGGCGCTCGTTCGCGGGTTAAACGGCTTCGCGGGCCCGGCCGTGTGGATGTCGATGCACCGTCGCAAACTCACCGCCGAGGAAAAACGCGGTTTCCTGCTTCCGTATGACTCATGGGATAATCGCGTGGCGGTGGATGCCTTTGTGAAGGACATACCGATGCTGCCGTCGCATCCGACTTGGCGCACGTTGAGCGACACCGCCGCCGGCCTGAAATACTTCAAGCAAAACGACGCGTTGATTGTCTGGGGCGGCCGCGATTTTTGTTTCAACGATCATTTCTACAACGAGTGGAAAAAGCGTTTGCCGCAGGCACGGTCGTATTACTTGGAGGACGCCGGCCACTACGTGCTCGCGGACGCGAATACCGAAGTAATCCCGCGCATCACTCAGTTTCTACGTTAAGTTCATCCGACTTGGTCATCCCTTTCTTCCTTCATGCCCTTGCCTCAACAACGCCGTTCCTTGTCCCCGCTTGCCGATCTCATTTTCTTCAGTCGCTGGCTGCAGGCGCCGCTTTACGTGGGGTTGATCGTCGCCCAAGTGGTTTATGTTTACCGCTTCTTGGTGGAACTCTGGCATCTGATCGGGTTTGCGGTGCTGGATCACACGCCGCCTGCCTCGGTGCCTGTCGGCGTGCACGACACCGAGACCGTGGTGATGCTCACCGTGCTGGGACTCATCGACGTGGTCATGATCGCCAATCTGCTCATCATGGTGATCGTGGGTGGCTACGAAACGTTCGTCTCACGCCTTAACTTGAAAAACCATCCGGACCAACCCGAGTGGCTGTCACATGTGAACGCTGGCGTGTTGAAAGTTAAACTCGCGATGGCATTGATCGGTATCTCGTCGATTCACCTGCTCAAGACCTTCATCAACGCCGACAAGATGACCGAGCAGACCATGATGTGGCAGGTGCTCATCCATATCACCTTCGTGATGTCTGCCCTGGTGTTGGCCTGGATCGACCGCCTCACCCGCAGCAACGGCTCGGGCAAGGCGGAAGCCGAAATGGCCCATTAATCCGGCAGGCTCACGTAGCTAGGGTGGGGTGGAACGGGAGTTGCTTAAACAGCGACGCCCATGCCTTCGCCTGCGTCCTCATTTCTAATTCCGATCGCATCGCCCAGTCGCGGTGGGCTATGCGGTTATGACGAGGCGCCGACTCATGGCGCACCAAGGGCAATCGAAGGCGTGCCTTATGTTTTCAATCCCGAGAAGGGGCAAACCTCTGCAATGACGGTCGAGGTCATCGAATCCCTGCTCCGTGTGGCGGCATCGGAAGCCCAGGGTGTTCAGGTGGATTACATGAAAAACAAGGACCCGCCGTCCTCTTTGGCCGGGTCCCGTCCGTTCCATCCCTCGCTCTGAACCACTCAAATCTTATATATGAAACTGTATCTTTCGCGCTTCGCGCGTCACCTCTTTGCCTTCCTTCTAATCGCTTGTGCGCTCTCGACGAGCCAAGCCCAAGAAGCTTCACCTGCTGCCGCCGCTCCGCCGGCTGAGCCGACGGTCGAGCAGCGTCTGGCCGACCTCGAGGCCTACGTAAACAACACGGCCCGCACCCCTGACGTAGCCTCAAAAATCCCCGGCCCCGGTCCCGGCCATAACGCCTGGCAGATGGTCAGCACCGCTTTGGTCATTTTCATGACGCTGCCCGGTCTGGCCCTTTTTTATGGCGGCCTCGTTCGTAAACAGAATGTGCTCTCCGTCCTTGCCCAATGCATGGGCATTGCCGGCCTTGTGACCATCCTGTGGTGGGCGATCGGCTACAGCTTGGCCTTCGGCGGTGGCAACGCGTTCATCGGTGACGCGGCCTACGCGTTCCTCAACGGTGTCAATCCCGGTGCCGTGGGTGCCGGCTACTACTGGATCAGCGACTCCATGTGGGCCATGTTCCAGCTGTCGTTCGCCATCATCACGCCGGCCCTGATCATCGGCGCGATCGCCGAGCGCATGAAGTTTATCTCGGTCCTCGTGTTCGTCGCCCTGTGGATGTTCGCCGTTTACTTCCCCTTCGCCCACATGGTCTGGTCCACGACCGGTTTCATGTCCGGCATTCTGAACGCCGGCGCCGGCATCAAGGCGATCGACTTCGCCGGTGGCACCGTGGTGCACATGACCTCGGGTTGGTCCGCTCTGGTGCTCTGCATCATGCTCGGCAAGCGCAACG
>Ga0307410_10000136_pt1 | contig 26110 bp, 21 predicted proteins | sample 322Ometagenome_3_FD_203707 | JGI IMG/M metagenome (GOLD analysis project Ga0307410, IMG submission 203707) | Maize rhizosphere microbial communities from greenhouse at UC Davis, California, United States - 322HYB-O-3 | ecosystem: Host-associated > Plants > Roots > Rhizosphere > Soil | place... | reverse complement strand
CCGGCGGCCGCGGCGCCGGGCCGGGCGCGAGGGGCGAGCCGCGCGCTGACTCTGGTAATGCGGCGACGCCGAAGGGGAGCGACGCGGCGCCGGGCCCGCGCCGCGCCCCCGGTGCGCGCCGTCCGATCGACGAATTCCGCGCGGCCGGCTCGCTAGGACAGAGCCTTGGCGACGACCCGACGAGCACGCACGAAGGGCTCGGCCCCGGCGGTCCGCGGGGCGCGATCATCGGGCCGGACGACGACGTCCTCTCGACGCTGTCGTACGTCGTCGTCGACGTCGAGACCACCGGCGGACGGCCCTACGCGGGAGACCGCGTGACGGAGATTGCCGCCGTGACCGTGCGCGAGGGGCGCATTCACGAAGTGTACGAGACGCTGATCAATCCGCAGCGCTCGATCCCGCCGATGATTACGGCCATCACCAACATCACCTGGGAAATGGTCCGCGATCAACCCACGTTCCGGGACGTGTGCCCGAGCGTTCTCAGCGCCCTGCGCGGCCACGTGTTCGTGGCTCACAACGCGACCTTCGACTGGAAGTTCGTGACGTCCGAGGTGCGCCGCGCCACGGGCGAGGAGCTCGACGGCCGCCGCCTCTGCACGGTGCGGCTGGCCCGGCGGCTCCTGCCGCAACTCCCTCGGCGATCGCTCGACTGGGTGGCCCGGCACTACGGCGTTGCGATCGCGCCCGAGGCCCGGCACCGGGCCGCCGGCGACGCGGTTGCGACCGCGCACGTGCTGCTGGGCCTCCTGCGCGACGCCGCCGACCGCGGCCTCACCACCTGGCGTCAGCTCGATGAGTTCCTCTCGGCGCCCAGACCCCGGCGGAGCCGCCGGCGCTCGGTGATGCCCGGCCCCATCGACAAGGACACCACCGCGTGACGCCGCCCACGCCGCTCGTCGAGCGCCGCGCGCTCGGGCGGTGGACCCTGTACGCGATCCAGGCGGGCGGCCAGCGGCTCGACGGCGGGGCGATGTTCGGCGTGGTCCCGAAGCCCCTGTGGGAGCGGCGGATCCCGGCGGACGCGCGCAACCGCATCCCGATGGGGATGCGCTGCCTGCTCGTCGAGCACGACGCCGGCTTGCTACTCATCGACACCGGTGCGGGGAACAAGGAGACGGAGAAGTTCCACGACATCTACGGCATCGAGAACGCCGGTGCCGGCGGGCGGACGGCGCTCGAGGACGGGATCCGGGCGGCGGGGTTCGCGCCGGAGGACGTCGCGATCGTCATCAACTCCCACCTGCACTTCGACCACGCCGGCGGCAACACCTTTCGCAACGCCGACGGGTCGATCAAGCTCGCGTTCCCGAATGCCCGCTACGTCGTGCAGGCCGGCGAATACCATTACGCGACCCACACGAACGAGCGCACGGCCGCGAGCTACTTCCCGCCCAACTTCGCGCCCGTGCTCGACGCCGGACAGCTCGAGTTGGTCGACGGGGAGCGCGAGATCGTTTCCGGCATCACCGTGCTGCCCACGCCCGGACATACCCCGCACCACCAGGGGATTCTCCTGGAGTCGGGCGGGGAGCGCGCGTTCTACCTGGCGGACCTGGTGCCGACTCACGCTCACCTACCCTTGGCGTGGATCATGGGCTACGACGTCGAGCCGCTGGTCACGCTCGAGACCAAGCGCCGCATCCTGAAGCGCGCCGTGGACGAGCGCTGGCTCGTGATCTTCGAGCACGATGCGGCCGTCCCCTGGGGGCGGGTCACCCACGACGGCAAAGCGTACGGGCTGGCACTTGACGAGGCCGCCGAGCGCGCCTAACTTCAGGCCTCACAACACGGTTAAGTAGGGCGGAGTGTGTCCGCCCTCACCCTCCGGCCCCCGCTCGCATGATCGGGGCGTGCTGTAGGAGTTCGCAGGCAATGACGCCGCCTCCCCGGTGCTGGGGGCGCGCGGCGGGCGCGGATTCCTTCGAGGGTCCGCGTTTTTGTTTCCCCTCTGGAGGAGCACGAGCTATTCAGGATCCGACTAAGCGCGTCCGCGTCAACCGGCAAATTCGCATCAGCCCACTCCGCGTGATCGCGCCCGACGGCAGTCAGATGGGCATCCTGGACCTGGAGTCTGCGCTCACCGCGGCGCAGGAGCAGGGCCTCGACTTAGTGGAAGTGGCGCCGATGGCTCGCCCGCCCGTGGTCCGCATCATGGACTACGGCAAGTTCAAGTTCGAGCAGGCGAAGCAGGCGCGGATCGCCAAGAAGAAGCAGCACGTGATCCAGCTCAAGGAAGTGAAGTACCGCCCGGGCATCGAAGAGCACGACTTCGAGACGAAGACGCGGCACGCCCGGCGGTTCCTCGAGGAGGGGAACAAGGTTAAGGTGACCATGATGTTCCGGGGACGGCAGATCGCCCATCCCGAGTTGGGCCGGGTGGTCGTCGACCGCGTCTCGACCGAGCTCGCGGACGTCGCGAAGATCGAGAGCGAGGCGAAGATGGAAGGGAAGTCCATGACCATGATCCTCACGCCGAAGTGAGCGCGTGGGCCCCCGCCGAACTGCGCGGGGTCGCACGAGGTCGCACGAAGCGGCGCGAAGTCGTATGAGGCTGAACCAAGCGAGCGTGACATGCCGAAGATGAAGACCCACAAGGGCGCGAAGAAGCGCTTCTCGGTCACCGGGTCGGGGAAGGTGCGGCGCCTCAAGGCGTTCAAGAGCCACATCCTCACCAAGAAGTCCGCGAAGCGGAAGCGCAATCTGCGCCGCCCAACCACCGTCGCCACGCGCGGCGAAGCGAAGAACATCAAGCGCCTCATTCAGGCGTAGGGAGGGCAGAGATGCCTCGCTCGAGACCGAACGTCGCGCGCCTGAAGCGCAAGAAGAAGGTCATGGAGGCCGCCAAGGGTGCCTACGGTGGCCGCAGCAAGCTCTGGAAGGCCGCCAAGGAGACGGTGGAGCGCGGCTGGCGCTACGCCTACCGGGACCGCAAGAACAAGAAGCGCGACTTCCGCCGGCTCTGGATCGTCCGCATCAATGCCGCGGCTCGGCAGCACGACATGAGCTACAACGTGTTCATCGCCGGCCTCAAGAAGGCGGGCATCGAGATCGACCGGAAGGTCCTCGCGGACATCGCCGTGCGCGACCCGCAGGCCTTCGCGGCCATCGCCGAGCAGGTGCGCACCGCCAACAGCGCCGCGTAGACCCGAGCCACACGGGGAAGCCGGCAACGGCGGCTCCCCGACGGGGACCGTCCGCGCCCTTGTACCGCACGCGGCGGCAGTGCGACCTTACGTCGTCTGCCGCCGCGTCGCGTTTTCCCGAGTGCCTCCCACTCCGATGCATGACACCAAGAGCCTCGATCACGCGGACCGTCGCGCCCCGGTCGCGATGACGCTCCAGCAATTCCTCGACGCCGTCGACACCCTCGAGCGGGACGCGACCGCCCGCTTCGCGGCCGTCGACACGGCCGACGCCCTCGAGGCGGCTCGCATCGAGTTCCTCGGGGACGCTCGCGGGCGACTGAAGGACATCCAGCCGCTGCTGGGCACTTTCGCCGCACCGGACAAGCCGGCGGCCGGCAGGCGGTTCAACGACGCGAAGACGCGCCTCACATCGCTACACGCCGAGCGGCGAACCGCTCTCGCGCGCGGCGGGCCACGGGCCGAGCCGACCGTCGACCTCACGATGCCGGCGCGTCGGCGCTGGCAGGGGGCTCGGCACCCCGTGACGCTCGTCATCGAGGAGATCCAGGAGATCTTCCGCGAGATCGGCTTCACGATCGCGCTCGGCCCCGAGGCGGAGACGGACTGGTACAACTTCACCGCCCTCAACTTCCCGCCCGACCACCCGGCGCTCGACATGCACGACACGCTTTACTTGGGCGACGACGTGCTCCTGCGCACGCACACGTCTCCCGTGCAGGTGCGCACGCTCGAGGCGTACCCGCCGCCGGTGCGCGTACTCGTGCCGGGGAACGTGTACCGCCGAGACTTCTTCGACGCGTCGCACGCGCCGATGTTCGCCCAGGTCGAAGGCCTTGCGGTCGACGAGGGGGTGAGCTTCGTCGACCTCAAGGCGACGCTCACCCACTTCGCCAACCGCTTCTTCGGGAAGACCAAGACCCGCTTCCGTCCGAGCTTCTTCCCGTTCACGGAGCCGTCGGCGGAGATGGACGTCGAGTGCCGGCTTTGCGGCGGCTCCGGCTGCGCCGGGTGCAAGGGCACGGGATGGATGGAGATCCTGGGCTCCGGAATGATCCACCCGAGCGTGCTCGAGGCGTCGGGCGTCGACAGCGAGCGCTACACCGGATGGGCCTTCGGCATGGGCCCCGCGCGGATCGCGATGCAGCGCTACGACATCCCCGACATCCGCCTGCAGTACGAGTCGGATGTGAGATTCCTGGAGCAATTTGGCGTGCGAGGGTCTGGGGTCTAGGGGGCTCGTCCGCACCCCCAGAGCCCAGCTCCTCGGACCGTCGGACCCTCGCCGCTACAGCTAACGCTTTCACGCAATGAACGCCTCGTACGACTGGCTCAAAGCATTCGTCCCGTTCGAGCTGACGCCCGGCGAGCTGCGCGATCTCATCACCTCGCGCTGCGCGACGGTGGACGAGGTGATTCCGCTGAGGGCCGACCTGGCGCAGATCGTTGTCGCCCGGGTGGTCGAAGCCAAGCGTCACCCGAATTCGGATCGCCTCTGGCTCACCAAAGTGGACCCGGGGAACGGCGGGATCGTCGACGTCGTGTGCGGCGCGCCGAACGTCGAGGAGGGGCGCCTCTACCCGTTCGCGGCGGTCGGCACCCGCCTCCCAGGCGGGGTGACGATCGAGCGCAAAAGGATCCGTGGCGAGACGTCGGCGGGCATGCTCTGTTCGGCCAGGGAGCTCGGGCTCGGCGACGAGCATGACGGCATTATGACGCTCGACGTCGACGTTCCGCCGGGCACGCCCTTCCTCCAGGCGCTCGCGGTGGGGGACTCCCGGATCGTGATCGACGTCGCGCCGAATCGCCCGGACCTACTCTCTCACGTTGGCATTGCCCGCGAGATTGCGGCGGCCATCGGCCTGCCCCTCACCCTGCCGGCCATCCCGGCTTCGGCGGATGGGGGGCAGCCGACCGTCGGCGGCGTCCCCGACGGCGAGCGACCCTTCACGGTCGAGATCGCGGACGGGGCCGACGCATCGCGCTACGCCGGCGTCGAGATCCGCGGCGTCCGCGTCGGTCCCAGTCCTGCCTGGCTCGGTGCCCGCCTGGAAGCGGTCGGGTCGCGCTCCATCAACAACGTGGTGGACGCCACGAATTACGTGATGCACGAGCTCGGGCAGCCGCTCCATGCCTTCGACGCCGACAAGCTCGCTGGTCGGAGAGTCGTGGTCCGGCGGGCACGCCCCGGCGAGCGGCTGGTCACTCTCGACGGCGTCGACCGCGCCCTCGCGCCCGAGATAACTGTGATCGCCGACGCCGAGCGAGCGCAGGCCGTGGCCGGCGTAATGGGAGGCGCGGAGAGCGAGGTCACCGGCACGACGACGTCCGTCTTTCTGGAATCCGCCAACTTCGACCCGGGCCGCACGCGGGCCACTCGTCGCCAGCTCAACCTCCCAACCGACGCGAGCTACCGTTTCGAACGTGGTGTGGATCCGGAGCTTGCGCCGTTTGCCCTCGAGCGCGCCGTGAGGGTGATAGTCGCCATTGCCGGTGGCTCGGTCGGTCGGCCGATCGACGTCCGCCCGCGTCCCACGCCGCCGACTGTGATTCCTCTGCGCGTCGACCGCATCACCGCTCTACTCGGCGTACCGATCTCAGGGGAGGAGGTCGCGCTGCTGTTACAGAGCGTCGCATTCGGCGTGGCTTCCGCCGACGCGCCTGGAACGCTGCGGGTCGAAGTGCCGTCGTGGCGTGGGGACGTGCGGCGTGAGATAGACCTGATCGAGGAAGTGGCGCGGCTCCGAGGGTATGATACGTTCCCCGATGAGCTACGGCCCTTTCGCCCTGGCACCGTCCCCGACGCGCCGGTTGAAGTGATTGGCCGCCGGCTCCGGGACGCGCTCGTGGCCGAGGGGCTGCTCGAGACCCGCCCGATGCCCTTCGTGGCGGGCGGCGCCGAGGGATATGTGCGGGTCACGAACCCTGTCGCCGAGAACGAGGCCTACCTGCGTATGGGCCTCCTCGAGTCGCTAGCTCGCGCGGCCGAGCACAACCTGGCGCGCATGCAGGGAAACGTTCGGCTCTTCGAGATCGGGACGGCGTTCGCCCCGTCGCCTCAGCCGCTGCCGCACGAGGAGGTGCGCGTGGCGGCCCTGATCATGGGTGAGCGTCGGCCGCCTCATTTCACCGAGCCAAAGCCGCCAGCCTTCGACGAGTGGGACGCCAAGGCCCTGGCCGAGACGATCCTCGGCGCCGCGTTCCCGCACCGTCGGATCCCACTCCACCCGGGAGAGGGCGACGTCCTCTGGCAGGTGCACCTCGGGGACGAGCTGCTGGGGACTGTGCGACGCGTGCGCCTCGACGCGCCCGTGTGGGCGGGGGCGGCGTTCGGGGTGGAGATCACGCTGGCTCGGGTGTCCGCGGCCGTGGGCGGGATCGGGCGCGGCCGCGCACTCGTCCCCGTCGCGGCTGAAGTCGGCAACGGCGCCGGAGTGGACGCGTCGGCAGTTCGCTATCGGCCACTGGCGACGACGCCGGCCGTCGAATTCGACCTCGCGCTGGTGGTTCCCGATCGGCTCACGGCCGCCGACGTCGAAGCGGTGATTCGACGCGAGGCGGGCGACCTGCTCGAGCGGCTCGCGCTCTTCGACCAGTTCCGGGGGCCCGGCATGGCCGAGGGCCACCGGAGCCTGGCCTGGCGGCTTACGTTCCGCCATCCTGAGCGCACGCTCCGTGAAAAGGAAGTAGATGCTCGTCGGCAGAAGCTGCTTCGAACCCTGGAGAGCGAACTTGGCGTTCGGCAACGAGGATAGACCGGACAGAGCTGACCTCGCCCAGGTAGCCTTCGACGAGCTCAGCGGGCTGGTGCGAAATCTGGGCGGGGAGTTGGCCGCATTCCGCCGGCGCGCACTGCAGGCGGAGGCGCGCGTGAAGGCGCTCGAGGAGGCCGGCGGAGGCCAGGCGTACAACGCTCAGGGGCGCATCAACGATCTGGAGCGCGAGAACGCCGATCTGCGAGCGCGCCTGGAGGCCGCCACCGACCGGACGCGGCAGATGCTCGACCGCGTGCGCTTTCTTCGGCAGCAGCACGATCTGGGAGGGGAGCGATGAGCGCGAAGAAGAGTCTCGTCCGCGTGACGATCGTCGGCGAGGAGTACTCGATCCGCAGCGACGCGTCCGTGGAGCACACCGAGTCGGTGGCCCGCTACGTTGACCAGGCGATCCGGCGGATCCGCAGCAACGCGCCGCCCGTCGAGTCCCACAAGGTCGCGATCCTGGCCGCGCTGCAGATCACCGACGAGCTCTTCCGGCTCCGGGAGAGTTCCGACCAGCTGACGGCCGGCATGCAGAGCCTGAGCAACGATGTGCGACGCTGGCTTCCACCGACGAAGCGCGGCACTCCGCCGGGGGGGGAGCCCATCGCGTCCGAGGACTGACCGGCGCGGCGGGAGGCACGGCGAGCCCTCGTTGCCTTTTCAGAAGCCGCCGCGTACTTTCCTCGGACACCCCGTTTGGGCCGTAGGTCCAAGTCGTCGTTGCAGTTAGCGCATCCCAGCCGGGCCCCTTCGGCGGGCCCCGCTCGGACGCAACCTCTGCAGCGCCAGGACTTTCGCGCCCTCGGCGGGTTTCCCGGGCCCGCGGCCTGTCGGTCGCGCTGGAGCATAGATCGACTATGACCGTCACTGTGACCACCGCCGCGCTGGGCGTTCTCGTCGTCGTCGCCGCCGCGGTGTTTTTCTTTCTCGGGCGGCGCGCCGGCCGGAGCGCGGAGCTCAAGCGCCAGTCCGACGCCCAGGTGACGGGTGAGCATGCGGCTCGCCGCCTGGTGACGGAGGCCGAGCGCGAGGCCGACTCGCTCCGCAAGACCGCGGTGCTCGCCGGGAAAGAGGAGCTCATCAAGGCCCGCGAGGAGTGGGAGGGCGAAGCTCGCCGACGCCGGGACGAGATCGAGCGAGAGGACCGGCGCGTCCAGGAACGGGAATCCAGCCTCGACCGCCGTCTGGAGCAGCTCGAGCAGCGCGACCGCGAGCTCGGGCGGCGGGCGAGTGAGCTCGGGAGGAAGGAAAAGCAGGTCGCCGAGCGACAGCAGGAGCTCGACCGACTCGTCGCCGACGAGCGGCACCGGCTGGAGCAGCTCGCCGGCCTGTCCGCGGACGAGGCCAAGGGTGAGCTGATGCGCCGAATGGAGGAAGAGGCGCAGGCCGATGCGGCCAATCGCATTCGCGAGATCCGCGAGACCGCCCGACGCAATGCCGAGCGGGAGGCCAAGAAGATCGTGGCGCTGGCCATCCAGCGCATCGCCGCAGAGCACACCGCCGAGACCACGGTGGCGGCCGTCGCGCTGCCCAACGACGAGATGAAGGGGCGGATCATCGGTCGTGAGGGCCGGAACATCCGCGCTTTCGAGCTCGCCACCGGCGTCGACGTCATCATCGACGACACGCCCGACACGGTGGTCGTCTCGTGTTTCGACCCGGTGCGGCGCGAGGTGGCCCGGCTGTCGCTGGAAAAGCTCGTGGCCGATGGACGCATCCACCCGGGTCGGATCGAGGAGGTCGTCAACAAGAGCCGGAAAGAGGTCGACACGGCCATCATCGAGACCGGCGAGCAGGCCGCTTACGAGACGGGCATCCACGGGCTGCATCCGGAGCTGATCAAGCTCATCGGCCGAATGAAATGGCGCACCAGCTACGGCCAGAACATCCTCACGCACTCGAAGGAGGTCGCGTGGCTGGCCGGCATCATGGCCTCCGAGCTCGGGCTCGACCCCGCGATGGCCCGCCGCGGCGCGCTCCTCCACGACGTGGGCAAGGTCCTCACGCATGAGCACGAGGGCACCCACGTGCAACTGGGCGTGGAGATGGCGACCAAGTACGGCGAGCACCCCCTCGTGGTGAACGCCATCGCGGCCCACCACGATGACGTTCCGCACGAGAGCGAAATCAGCGTGCTGGTCCAGGCGGCCGACGCGATCTCGGGTTCCCGCCCTGGCGCTCGCCGCGAGGCATTCGAGACGTACGTCAAGCGGCTCGAAGGCCTCGAGCGGATCGCGTCGAGTTACCGAGGCGTCGAGAAAGTGTTCGCGATTCAGGCCGGGCGCGAAATCCGCGTCATCGTGACGCCGGACGACGTCGACGACATTCGCATGACCTCGCTCACGGAAGAGATCGCCCGGCGAATTGAGGCCGAGCTGCAATACCCCGGACAGATTAAGGTCGTGGTGATTCGAGAGACGAGGGCGGTGGACTTTGCCCGCTAAGCTGATCGACGGCGCCGCCGTCGCCCGCCAGATCCGCGGCGAGGTCGCCCGCGATACCGCCGACCTCGTGTCGCGTGGCGTGACGCCGGGCCTCGCCGTGGTCCTAGTGGGCGACGACCTCGCCAGTGCCGTGTACGTGCGCAGCAAGGGCAAGGCCTGCGAGGAGGCCGGGATGCACAGCGTGACGATACGTCTCCCGGCCGAGACGTCGCAGGACGAGCTCCTCGACCACGTGGACCGCTTGAACGCCGACCCCGCGATTCATGGCATCCTGGTCCAGATGCCGCTGCCCAAGCACATGAGCGCCGACGCGGTCATTCGCCGCATCTCGCCAGCGAAGGACGTCGATGGCTTTCACCCGGTGAACGTCGGGAAGCTGCTCATCGGCGAGCGCGACGGGTTCGCGCCGTGCACGCCGGCGGGAGTGCAAGAATTGCTCGTCCGCAGCGGGGTCGAGACGCGGGGGGCGGAGTGCGTGATCGTCGGGCGCAGCAACATTGTGGGAAAGCCCATGGCCGCGCTGCTGGTACAGCAGGGGCCTGGCGCCGACGCGACTGTCACCGTCTGCCACAGTCGCACTCGTGACCTGGCGGCCCACACGCGCCGCGCCGACGTCCTCATCGCGGCAATCGGGCGGGCCCGCTTCGTCACGGCCGACATGGTCAAGCCGGGCGCGGTCGTGATCGACGTCGGCGTGAACCGGATCGACGAGCCCCGCGCCAAGAACGGCTACATACTGGCCGGGGACGTGGACTACGCCGCGGTGAGCGAGGTAGCATCGCTCATCACCCCGGTGCCGGGCGGCGTGGGCCCCATGACCATCGCCATGCTGCTCCGCAACACGATCAAGGCGGCTCGGCTCTCGGCCGCGTCCGCCCGGCCGGCGATGGAGGCGCGCGCGTGACACGACGCCGCCGGTCGGACGGCGCTCCAGGCGACCTGGTCCTGTTCAGCTCCGACCAGTTCGAGGCGCTCCTGACGCCCCCTCCGGCGGCCGCTCCGACGTCCGCGACACAGTCGGGCGGCCCGTCCACCGACGAGCAGGCGCCGGACGGCGGGCGCCGCGAGCGTGGACGACAGCGCCGCCGGGCGGGCGGCACGTCGAGCGCCACGAACGGGACGGTGTCGGAGCCGGCGCCGTTCGAGCTCCGTGCCGAAGCGTCGATTCCCGGGGCGAGCCCGGCGTCAGCGGTGAGCGTGGCGACGCTCACGCAGACGACGAAGGACGTGCTCGAGGGGGCCTTCGTGCCCCTCTGGGTGCGCGGCGAAGTCACCGACTTCAAGGCGCACCGGAACGGCCACTGGTACTTCGCGCTCCGGGACGACAGAGCGCAGATCAAGTGCGTCGTGTGGGCTCGTGACCAGCGTCGCATGATCGCCGCGCCCGACGACGGCATGCAGGTGGTGGCGCTCGGCCAGCTCACGGTGTTCCCCGGGCGTGGCGAGCTGCAGTTCTCCGTGAAGGTGCTGGACGCGGAGGGCGACGGGTTGTGGCGGAAGGCGCTCGATCAGACCCTCCGCCGGCTCGACGCCGAGGGCCTGCTCGATCCGGCACGCAAGCGCCCCCTCCCGCGCTACCCGCGGCGGATCGCCGTCGTGACGAGCCCCGATGGTGCCGCCCTGCACGACATCATCTCGGTCGTGCGCCGGCGGTGCGCGACGGTGGAGATCGTCGTCATCCCGGCGAAGGTGCAGGGCGACGGGGCGCCTGCCGAACTGTGCGAGGCATTCGAGCGGCTGCTGCGATGGATGAATACCGCGGCGGGCGGAGCGGTCGACGCGGTGATCGTCGGCCGTGGCGGCGGCGCTCGCGAAGACTTGTGGGCGTTCAACGACGAGGGGGTGGCGCGGGCGGTCGCCGGCTGCCCCGTGCCGACGATCTCGGCGGTTGGACATGAGGTGGACGTCACCCTCTGCGATCTGGTGGCCGACTTGCGCGCCGCAACACCGTCAGCGGCGGCCGAGGCGGCGGTGCCGGTGCTTGAGGACGCGCGCGCCGAGCTCCGGGCTTTGGGCGCCGCGCTCGCCGACGCGGCTCGCCGTGGGCTGGACCGCCGCCACGACCGCGTGGCCCGCTCGGCGCGGGATCTCAGCGCAGCCGCGCGTCAAGCGGCCGATCGCCGGCGCGCGGCCGTGGAGCAGGCGGCGGCTCGGCTGCACGCGCTCAGCCCCCTCGCCACGCTCGCGCGTGGGTACGCCGTCGCCCGGTCGCTGGATGGCGACTCACTCGGTTCCGCGCGGCACTTCGCCCCGGGACTGCCCTTCCACCTCCTGCTCAAGGACGGCGCCGTCAGCGCCGTCACGAGCGGTGTCGAGCGCGGCAAGCCACTCACCGCCGTGGCGAACCTGCGCCGCGTGGATGTCGAATGACGTTCGAGGAGAGCGTGGCCCGGCTGGAGCAGATCGTCGCGGAGCTCGAGAGCGACGGCTTGGAGCTGGAATCCGCCCTGAAGCTGTTCGAGGAAGGGGTCGAGCGGCTGCGGGCGGCCACGACTGAGCTCGCGCGCGCGGAGGCGAGCGTGAAGGTTCTGGTCGAGTACGCCGACGGTGAGTTCGAGCTTCCTGATCTCGGTGCCTGACGCCGCGGTACCAGACGGGCTCGCGGCCCGGCTGACCGCCGACCGCGCCGCGGTCGACTGCGCCCTCGACGGCTTCTGCTGCGACTTCCTCGGGGGCATGCAGTCGGCTGTGGCCGACGCCATGCGTTACAGCCTTCGAGGAGAAGGCAAGCGTCTACGGGCGGTGCTGCTGATCGAAGCGTACCGAGCCTGCGGCGGCGCGGCCGACGTCAGTGGGTTGGCCGCGGCGATCGAGGTCGTCCACGCTTACTCCTTAGTCCACGACGACCTCCCGTGCATGGACGACGACGACGTGCGTCGCGGCCGCCCGACGGTCCATCGCGTCTTCGGTGTGCCCGCCGCGACCGCCGCCGGCCTGGCGATGGTGCCCCTGGCCGCACGCTGCGCGCACTCCGCCGCGCGGTCCCTGGGGCTGGCCGAGCCGACGTGTGGTGCCGTCGTGGTGGAACTCATGCGCGCCGCCGGCGGCGGCGGGATGATCGGCGGGCAACTGCTCGACCTCGAGGGCGAGGGCCTGGCGCTGTCGACCGACGAGTTGGAGCGCATTCATCGCCTGAAGACGGGGGCGCTGATTACGGCCGCGGTCCGGATCGGCGGCATCGCGGCCGGGGCGGGCGAGCCGCACCTCTCGGCCCTCGGTCGTTACGGCGGTGGCATCGGCCTCGCGTTTCAGATTGCGGATGACGTGTTGGACGTCACGGCCACGACCGATCAGCTGGGCAAGACCGCCGGGCGCGACGTCGCGCTCCAGAAGAGCACCTACCCGGCGCTCCTCGGCGTCGATGGCGCAACCGAGCGGGCGGCGGCGCTCGTCGACGAGGCGTGCGAGGCGCTGGCCCGGCTGGAGCTCCTCACGCCGCCGCTGGAGCACCTTGCGCGCTACGTCGTCACGCGCCGCTCGTGACGCGGCCCCGGGAACGCGCTGCGGTTCCGGGGCGTAGTTCGATGCAGTAACCGGCTCCACCCGAGAGCCCGGCGCGGGTGCCGGCCGGCGGTGGGACTATATTCCGCTGGACGCCCCGTCCGAGATCGACCACTTGTCCCGCACTGCCATGCCATTGCTCGACCGGGTCACCTCCCCCGCTGACGTCAGGCGGATGTCGCGCGACGAATTGCGCGCCCTGTCGGCCGAAATGCGTGCCCGCCTCATCGACGTGTGTTCGCGCACCGGCGGTCATATCGGCGCCGGCCTCGGGGTCGTGGAGCTCACCGTCGCGCTCCACCACGTGCTCGATACGCCGCGCGACCTGCTGGTGTGGGATGTCGGTCACCAGGGCTACCCGCACAAGCTTCTCACGGGGCGCGCGGGCCGCATGGAGACGCTGCGGCAGGAGGGGGGCCTGTCCGGATTCCTCAAGCGGAACGAGAGCGAGTACGACGTCTTCGGGGCCGGCCACGCGGCAACCGCGATCTCGGCCGCGCTCGGCTTCGCCGCCGCCCGCGATCTGAAAGGAGAAGAGCACAAGGTGGTGGCGGTGCTCGGCGACGGAGCGCTGAGCTGCGGGCTCGCCTACGAGGGCCTCAACAACGCGGGACATTCGGACCGCGATTTCATCGTCGTCCTCAACGACAACGAGATGTCCATCGCGCCGAACGTCGGGGCGATGCACAAGTACCTGACGTCGATCCAGCGCAATCCCCTGTACAATCGCCTGCGCTCGATGATCGGGGGAATGGCCGACAACGCGCCCGGGCCCCTCTCCGGGGCGGGCACGCTCATGCGAAAGTGGGAGGAGAGCGTCAAAGCGTTTCTGACGCCGGGCGTCCTGTTTGAGGAGCTCGGCCTTCGCTACTTCGGACCGATCGACGGACACGACATCGACGCGCTGGTGGACACCCTCGCTGCGGTGCGCGACCTGCAGTCGCCGCGTCTCGTGCACGTCATCACCCAGAAGGGGAAGGGCTTTCCGGCTGGGGAACACGTGGAGAAGTGGCACGCGCTCCCGCCGGGCCACGACCCCACCACGGGCAAGCAGCTCAAGACGTCGGCGGCGAACGCGAACTACACGGCCGCCTTCGGCAAGGGGCTGACCGAGTTGGCGGGCGAGCGCCGCGACCTCGTCGCGATCACGGCGGCGATGCCGAGCGGCACCGGAACGGCCGCGTTCGCCAAAGCCTACCCCGACCGCTTCTTCGACGTCGGCATCGCCGAAGGCCACGCCGTTACATTCGCGGCGGGGCTCGCCGCCGGCGGCCTCAGACCAGTGGTCGCGATCTACTCCACGTTTCTTCAGCGCGCCTACGACAATGTCGTGCACGACGTCGCCATCCAGCACCTGCCCGTGGTGTTCGCGATGGACCGCGCCGGATTGGTCGGCGAGGACGGCGAGACGCACATGGGGCTCTACGACATCGCCTACATGCTCGCCGTGCCGGGCATGACGGTCACCGCGCCGAAGGACGGACGTGAGATGCTCGGGCTTCTCCGCGCAGGCGTCGAGCACCAGGGCGGCCCGTTCTGCCTTCGCTATCCGCGTGACGTCGCCCCCGACTCAGTTCCTCCGGCTGCCGAGATCCCGGCCGTTCCCTACGCAACCTGGGATGTGGTGCGAAAGGGACAAGACGTGGCCGTGCTCGCCGTCGGCACCATGGTGCTGCCGGCGCTGGCAGCCGCCGAGACGCTGGCCGCCGAAGGCCTCAGCGTCACCGTCGTCAACTGTCGCTACCTGAAGCCCCACGACGAGCTCACCCTCGCGGCGGTGATCGCCGATCACAAGCAGGTGCTCGCGGTCGAGGAAGGCACGGTCGTCAACGGCTTTGGGGCGTACATCGGGCGTGTCATTGGCGAGATGGACCCGACGGTGCGAGTTTCGGCGCTGGGCGTGCCCGACCGGTTCGTCACCCAGGCCTCGCGGGCCCGGCAGCTCGCGCTGTGCGGCTTGGATGCGGCGGGAATCGCGCGGCGCGTACGTGCGCTGCACGAGAGCGAGGCCGTGGCGGGTTGATGCGCCTCGGCGTGTTGGGGCACCAGGGATACGAGCAGCTGCCCGACGTTCTCCAGACGCTTCTGCGGCTGGCGCCGGCGCTCGACCTGGCGCTCCACTTCGAGCGTGACCTGCACGTGATTGCCCGGGACGGCGAGCTGCTCGCCGACCCCAGCGGCATCGACGCGCTGCTCACTCTCGGCGGTGACGGCACGCTGCTCCGCGGCGCACGGTTCCTCGACGGCCGGCAGGCCCCGGTCCTGGGCGTCAACCTCGGCCGCATCGGCTTTCTGACGAGCTGCGGACCGTCGGAGCTCGAGCCGTGCCTCCGCCAGTTCGCGCGAGGCGACTATGAGGCCGAGCCGCGGATGACGCTGGAGGCTTGGGCACTCGACCACGGCGGGGCGGAGCGGTGCCGCTGGCGTGCCCTGAACGACGTTGTGCTCCACAAGGGCGGCTTCGCGCGCATCCTCCGGTTGCGCGTGATGGTGGACGGCGACGTGATTGCGTCGTACTCCGCGGACGGTCTGGTCGTGTCCACCCCCACCGGGTCCACGGCGTACTCGCTCTCCGCCGGGGGACCGGTCGTCGTTCCCACGCTCGAGTCGATTATCTTGAGCCCGATCTCACCGCACACGCTGGCCATTCGCCCGCTCGTCCTACCGCCCACGGCGGCGGTTGCGGTCGAGGCGTTGGAGGGTCCGGAGGAACTGCTTGTGACCATCGACGGACAGGTGGGCACGACGTTCGCCGGCGGGGAGACCCTGCTGGTCCGGCGAGCAGCCGGCCCGGTGTTGATCGTGCGGTTCCCGGGGACGACGTTCTTCGCGCGCCTGCGCCACAAGCTTGGTTGGGGAGGCCTGGCCGAGCGGGACTAAGGGGACGGACGACCGAGGACGGGGCGTCCATCCCCCCCGTCAAAGCCCCGAAACATCCGTTACATTTGTACCGGTGTACCGGCGGCCATCGCGCACGAGCTCGGCCTCGCGGGCCACTCGTCCCCCGTGCCTCGTCCCTTGTCCTTTGGCATGCTGACGGAACTCCGCATCAAGAACTTCGCGATCATCGAGTCGCTCACCCTCCCGCTCGCGCCGGGCTTCAACGTGCTGTCGGGCGAGACCGGGGCGGGGAAGTCGATCATCGTCGGCGCGCTCGGACTGCTGCTCGGCGAGCGCGCCACCACCGACGTCGTGCGGACCGGTACGGAGAAGGCGAGCGTCGAGGGCGTGTTCGACGCCGCGGGGCGGGCGGAGGTCGTGGCGCTCCTCGACGAGCGCGGCATCGACGCGGAGGACCACACGGTGGTGCTGAAGCGAGAAGTCTCGAGCAGCGGCCGAACCCGTGCTTGGGTGAACGGCACCACCGTGACCGCGTCGGTGCTGGCCGAGGTGGGCCGGCAGCTCGTCAACCTGCACGGGCAGCACGAGGCGCAGACGCTGCTGGACGGCGACTCGCAGCGGCGCATTCTCGACGCGTTCGGCGCGGCCACTGAGCAGGCCGGGCGCGTGCGCGACGCGCACGCCGCGCTCGCGGCGCTGCGTCGCGAGATCGCGGATCTCGCCGCGCGCAAAGCGGAGGCGGAGCGTCGCGCCGACTACCTCCGCCACGTCGCGCGCGAGATCGACGACGCCAAGCTCGAGGACGGGGAGGACGTGAAGCTCGAAGAGGAGGCGCGGCGGCTCGAGCACGCGGGCGAGCTGCAGTCGCTGGCCGAAGGGATGGTCGGCGCGCTCGACGGCGACGAGGACGCGGTGCTGACTCGACTCGGCGGAATTCAACGGTCGCTCGCGGCCATTCAGAAGATCGACCCGTCCCTCGCCCGGTTGCAGGAGCTGTACGACAACGGCTATTACGCCCTGGAGGAGCTCTCGCGCGAGCTGGACGAGTACGCGCAGCGCGTCGACCTCGACCCGGAGCGCCTCGCCGAAGTGCAGCGCCGCCGCGACCTGATCTTCCGGCTGCTGAAGAAGTACGGCGCGACACTGGCCGACGTGCAGGAGACTGGGCGGAGCGCACGCGCGGAGCTCGACCTGGTCGACTCGGCGGACTTCGACCTGAAGCAACTCCAGGCCCGCGAGGCCGAGTCCCGCGAGCGTCTCGTGGCCGAGGCGGCGGCGCTCACGGCGTTACGCGCGACCGCGGCGGAGCGACTCGGGCGGGCCGTCGACGAGGTCCTCCCCGATCTCGGCATGCCCGATGGTCGATTCGCCGCGGCGCTCGTCCCGCGCGCGGATGTTGGTCCGTCGGGGGCCGAGGACGTCGAGTTCCGCGTCGCACTGAACGTCGGGCACGACGCCCGCCCGCTCGCGCGGGTCGCGTCGGGCGGTGAGCTCTCGCGCGTCATGCTGGCCCTGAAGACGATTCTCGCGCGACTCGATCGCGTCCCGACGCTCGTCTTCGACGAGGTCGACGCCGGCATCGGCGGGCGGGTCGGCTTGCAGGTAGGCGAGACCATGCGGCGCGTCGCGGCACACCACCAGGTGTTCGCCATCTCGCACCTGCCGCAGCTCGCCGCGCGCGCGCACCACCACATCGTCGTCGCGAAGGCCTCGCGCGGGGGCGTGACGGCCGCCGACGTCTCGGTGCTCGACGGTGACGACCGCGTGGGCGAGATCGCGCGCATGCTCGGCGGCGACCCGGAGAGCGAGGTGAGTCGTGCGCACGCCCGCGAGCTGCTGGAGAGCGCCATGGCGGCGCCCGGCGGGGCTGCGGTGGCCACTGCCCCCGTCAAACGCACCAAGAAGCGCTAGCCGGAAGCTGCCGGTCGCACGAAGCAAAGCGCGGGGCGGGCCGACTGGCCCGCCCCGCGCGACTTGCGCCGACCTGCGCGCCGGCGACTCGGCGCCGCTAGTCCGGCGGCGGGCTCGGGATGGTGGGGATGTTTGTCCCGTACTTGGTGTTGATGACGCCGATGAGGGCGTTCGTCACCGCGACGTGAATCGAGCGGCGCGGGTGCACGCCGTCCAGCGAAACATTCGGGCCGAACGGCGCGGTGGGACTCGTAAAATCCGGCAGCTCCGGAACGGCGCCCGACGCCTTGAGCGCCGCGAGCGCCGGGTTCGGGTCGTAGTACGCGAAGTTGGCACCCTCCGCCTTCGCCTGAATGAAGGCGTTGACCGCCGCCACGATCGCCGAGAGCGTCTGCTGCTCGGCCGCGCTCAGGATGAACAGGTCGCCCAATCGTGCTTCGGGCGGAATAGGCGGAAAGCCCGGCGGAAGTTGGGGATTCGGCTCGCAACTGATGATCGGCGGGTACGCGCCCGCCTTGATCTGCTCGACGATCACCGCCGAGACCAGCGCCGTAGAGCCCGCGCAGTTGGGGTGCACGAACACCGTCCGGCTCGCGTTCGGCGCGTCGACGGCGGCGTCGAGCTTGGCCTTGAACTCCGCGTCGGTGAGCAGCGCGCTCCCGCGAAAGAATCGCGGCGCGTTCGGCACGTCCACCACCCCGATGAGCACTCCGCCTTGCACGGTAGAGAGGCCGGCCAACGTGTCCACCGCGGCACCGATGTACTTGGTGATCGTGTCCGGGGGGATGATACCGGGTGACGCTCCCGGTACCGTGGTGAACACCCCCACGGACGCCGGAGCCAAGACGTCGTTGTTCCCGATCCACAGGCTGACGAAGGTCGGCTCGGCGTCTCGCGCGCGGCCGATTTGCGTCTTGCCACCGAGGATGAACGTCTGCAGCGGGTTGCTCTCGCCCGTGGGTGTCGGCGCGCGCGAGATGTCCCACGCAAAGGCCAGCGGGACCGCGACGTCGTTGATCGGGGCGGTTTGCACCTCCGTGCTCCGGAACGTGCACGTCCGGGGCGTCGCCGTCGGCGCCCCGACTACGGCGAGCGGGTTCAGGTACTCGGCGAGCGGCGGCGGGCACCCCGGGCGGGGCAGCGCCGGGATGATGAATCGGGCGCCGGCCTGCTGCGCCAGCAGGTAGGCGTAGCTTTCCCGCTGCGTCGAGTCGTTGATGCCGCCCGACTGCCAACCGGCGGTCAGGCTGTTGCCGAGCGCCACGTAGCTCGTGAAAAGCGCTCCCCCGGGCCCTGGCTGGAGGATGTCCGGGTCATCCTCACCGCAGCTCGCCACGGCGCCGAGCGCGAGCGCGAAGGCAGCGGCGCGCAGAATCTGGTTTCGCGTCATTCTCCGAGAGTCTCCCTAGTCGTGAGGCTCAGAACTGCGCCTTGAGGCTGGCCGAGAACACGTTCGCATTGAGCCGGTAGAATCCGCTGTTGAGCTGCGCGGCCGTCTGTGATTCGGACGAGCGCTCGACGATGCGGCCGCGCCGACCTTTCGTGTCCACGATCAGATAGCCCAGATCTACGCCGAAGCGGCCGAGTGGGATGCCGAGCCCGACGCTGTAGTTGTAGCGGTCCTGGTCCGGGAGCAGGGGCGTCACCGTCGCCGCGGGCGCGGGCGTCTTGGCGAAGCTGAATCCCGCGCGCGCGGCGAGCGCGCCGAGGAGCAGGTACTCGACCCCGGTGCGGATCGCCCAGCCATTGCCGTAGTTCTCGATGAGCGACCGGTCGGGGGCTCGCTCGAAGTTCACGGGCAGGGTCGCGAACGCGTTCCACCCGAACAGCTCGTAGTCCAGCGCGAGTGTCGTGTTGGCGAGCCCCGTGTAGCCGAGTCCGACGGCGAACTGGAACGGGTGGTCGATCTCGGTCGATACCTGTTGCTGGGTGAGGGCGCCGCTCCCGGTGAACTGTCCGGCGAGAAGCTGGTCGATCGGCACGCCGGCGAGAAAGGGCGCCTGCACGTTCGAGTTCACAACGAGGTTCGTCGGCGTTTGGGTGAACCGGGCCTCCGCGTCGTCGTAGGCGAACTTGACTTCGGTGAGATAGCGGGCGCCGAGCTGCAGGTTCTCCGACGCGCGCATGTGGAAGCCGACGTGGAACCCGAGGCCCCACGCGTCGCCCTCGAGCGAAGCGCGGCCGAACTCCGTGCCCGGCGCGATGCCGAGTTGCCCGAACGTGATCCCGGCCGGCGTGCGCGCGGTGGACAGATCGAGCGCCTGACGAAGCTCGACGCTCGAGTGGCCGATGACGGGCCCGCCCCCGACCGAGACACGCCCGGGCACCACCTCGTAGGCGACGGTCGGCTGCACGTAGATCGTCGCCAGCGACGCACGCTGCGCCGCGAACCGTCCCGTGAAGTCGTCCTCCCACTGCGACGTGAGCCCGTAGGGCACGTAGACGCCCACGCCGAGCGCGAGGCGGTTCCGCGCGTAGTTCACGAACGCGTGCGGCGGCACTTCCGTCGGGATGTCCGCGTTCTCCTCGCGACCCGTGAAATCGGCCGTGAAGTCGCCGTCCAAGCTCACCGCTGCGGCGCCCGCATATACCGACAGGCCGGGCAACGTCGTGCCCCCGGCCGGGTTCCAGTAGAGGACCGACGCATCTCGGCACGGTGCGCCCGTGCCCGTGAAGCCGCGCGCCAGCGCGCAGGTGCCGATCTCGTTCAACCCGAACGCCTGCGCGCGCGCCGCTCCCGGCGCCGCGAGCCCGGCGGCCGCCATGAGGCACAGCGTGAGACGGTGCAACGTCATGAAGGTCCTCCTGTGTTGAGGATTGCCGACGGCTCTCCGGCCGGGCAGCGGGAAGATAGCCGTGGACCCTGGGAGCGTCAGTGCCGCGGCCAGCCTAGCGCGCTCGACCGAACAGCCGCGTGTAGATGCGCAGCTGGACCTGGTCCGTGAAGAACTTGTACTGCGTGCGCCCACTGCCCCGGACCGTTTGCAGGTGCGAGAAGCTGATCTCCAGGGGGAGTCGTGCGCGGCCACGCCGCACGGCGGCCACCGTCGAGTACACGATCCCCGCGCCCGCTCGGTGCTCGATCTGCTCGGTCCCCAGCCCGAGCGTCGCGGCGTCGAGCGTGACCTCGCCTACGCCGGTCGTCGCACTGTCGAGCGTGAACGTCCCGGTGTACTCGTCACGGTCCTTCTTGCGGAACGAGTACTGGCCGCCGACGGCGAAGTAGTCGTTCAGCGCGAAGCGGGGGCTCGCGTCCACCTGGTAGTAGTTGCCGAGCTTCCGCTCGACGGTCTGCACGCTGTAGAACGGCGGGAAGGGCTCGCCGACGTACGACGGGATGCGGACCTCCGGGTTGTCCGCTTGCTGAAATCCCGCGCGCGCGACGACGGACGCCCAAAAGTGCCGGCCGAAGCCCACGTCCAGCGCCGACCGGACCTCGATGTCGTTCTGGCCGCCCCCCGTCCCAATGTCTACAAATACGTTCGGGTAGTCGGGCTGTCCGGTTCCAAATCGCATGACGCCCGTGATCGCAGCGCGTGCGTTGAAGCCCGTCGCGGTCTCTCGCGCACGCCTGCCGCGGCCGAACGTGTCGAAGAGCTTGAGCTTCGCCATGACCTCGACATCGCCGAGCGACCCGCGGTCGAAGGAGTACAGCGAGTCCGCGCGGATGCCGCCGGCCTCGTCAGTGGTCAGGCGCTGCAGGTCGCCGCGCGCCACCCCGACCCGTGCCGCAGCCGGACCCGTCCCGGTGATCACGTCGACCACGCCGAAGCCCGCGTACTGCTCGCGGAACGCCGCGACCCGCGCCTCCACCGCGAGCTGGGCCTCGCTGCCCGCGAGGGGCACGTACGGCGACGCGCTGCCCGCGTCCGTGCCGTAGAACTCCGCCAGGGCCGTGGCGAACTCGCTCGCGCCGGCGATCAGCGCCAGCGCCTGGGTGCGCGACGCATTCAGCGCCTCGCAATTGGACCCGGACGGATCCGCCTCGCACGCGGCCAGCGCCGCGCTGAGCTGTGCGGCCGCCTGGTCGAACTGCGCTTTGATCGCCGCGTTCGCCGCCCGGGCCGCGTCGCTACTGGCGGCCGGATTCAGGCCGACGTTGGCGGCGATCGCACCCGTGTCCATCCGCGCCGACACGTCGGTGCGGGTGAGCACGATCGGCACGACGGCGCCTATCGAGAGCCACCCGGTGAGCCCGATCTCGGCGGAGATCGGCGCTGTGGCGATTGAGGCGTCCGCGGTAACGCGGCTTCGGCCAAGCGAGAGCTGAAACGTCGAGAGGCCGGAAAGCGACCGCAGCGTGGCTTGGGCGGGCCCGAGCGTCGGGAACTGCGCGACGCCGAGCGTCGGGATATTGAAGTCGGCGGCGAGCGGGACGAGCGTCGAGCCCGTGCCGTCGGCCGTGCCGCCGCCGTACCGCTCGTTGAAGCGCGTGAGCTCCGTCGACACTCCGACGCGCACGGTCCCGTGCGGCACGACGAACGCGTCATCCCCTGGGCCGAGCACCCGCTGCGCGCCCGCCGGTCGCGCCGCAGCCGCGAGCGCGGCGAGCACGAAGGCGCAAAAAGGGACCGGGCGGCGTCCCGTCGGAGATCTCCGCAATAGTCGTGTAAGTTGTTGCGGGATAAAGGGAAAGGCGGGTCGCAGCCGCGCGTTGACGGCAGGGCGCTAGATTAGCATCCTTCCCGGCCTCTGTCAACTCGAACACCGCGCTCGTGACCGCGTCTCCGCTGCCCCCGATTCCCTGGCAACTGACCGGGAATCATTGGCTCTCGCTGCCGTGCATCCACCCCGCCGACGGCGCCGTGCACGCGCTCGGTGTGCTGCACCGGGGCGCGCGCTCGTCGATCGAGTTCGCGGGTCACGCCGACTTCCTCGTGGCGGGCGGTCCCGCCCTGGCGCGCCCCGTCGTTACCGTCGACGGCGTGCGCGCGGAGCTCGCCGCGGAGGGCATCGCCTGGGAGCGCGCGCTCGGCTGGCTGCCGACGTTCACCTGCACCGTTGGACCGCTCGTGTTGCGCGGGACGTTGTTCGCCCCGCACGGCCGTGACGCCGACATGGCCGGCGCGGTGTACGCGATCTCGGTCGAGAATCGCGCCGACACGGCGCGCGCGGTCGGCGTGGCACTCGAGGGTACGCTGGGCCACCGCCAACAGCGCGTCCGCTCGCCGCGCGCCTTCGATGATGCGCACCGGGCCGTGCGCGTGAGCCGCGACGTGGTCGTGCTCGAGGGCGCGGCCCGCCCCGGCCTCGTCGCCGTGGCCATCAGCGCGGACGACGATCCCCAGGTGGACGTCAGCTCGTCGGACGCCACGTTCGCCGTGCGGCGCGAGCTCCGCGTGGAACCCGGTGGGCGCGCACACGCGGCGTTCTACATTGCCGCCGGTCCCGAGCGCGACGGCGCCGAGGCCACTGTCGCGGCCATGCGGCGGCGCGGCTGGCGCGAGCTGCTGACCGTGACGCGCGACGCGCTCCGCGCGCTGGAGCAGACCGTCGGCAACGAGGGCGTCGACCGACTGCTCAACAGAAATCTGCTCTTTGCCTACTTCTACGCCGTGGGCCGCGCCCTGGACGACGCCCACTTCTACCTGCTCCGCACGCGGTCGCCCGCCCACAGCCTCGGCGTGACGACTCGCGACTGGGAGGCGCTGGCCTGGACACTTCCCGCCGTGCAGCTTGCCGACGTCGCGCTGGCGCGCGAACTGCTGGTACGCGCGTGCGAGCTGCACGGCTACGCGCCCGGTCGTGGCGTCCACTACTTCGACGGCACGCTGTTCGAGCCGGGGTTCTCGGTGGAGGGGGCCGCCTCGTACGTGCTGGCCACGGACCGGTATATCCGCGATAGCGGTGACGACCAAATCATCGAGGAGCCCGCGGTGACAGACACGCTCTACCTCGCCTCGGACGACCTCGCGGCCCGGCGCGACAGGCAGCTTCCGCTGTACTCCACCGAACTCACCCTCTCCGGGGTGCCGGCGCCGTATCCGTATACGCTGCACGGAAACGCCGTGGTCGCCCAGGCGCTCGAAGTCCTTCGGCGGACCCTCGACGAGGAGACGGCGAAGGAGCTCGACGATCCCGAGGCCGTGCGCGCCGCGCTCAAGCGCCACTTCGCCGTGGAGCGCGGCGGAAAGCAATTCTTCGCATCGGCCATCGACCTCGCCGGCAAGAGCTCGTCGACCGACGACCCGCTCGCCTCCGCGTGCTGGCTGCCGCTCTACGAGACCGTCGATCGCAACGACTCGACCTACCGCCGCACGGCGAAGGGATTGGGCGGAGATCCGCACTTCCTCGGCCAGCAGTGCGCGCGGCTGCTCGGGCCGGACGCGTCCGCCGTGCTCGACTGGCTGCGCCGCGCGCCGCTGGATAATGGCCTCGCCGCGGAAGTGGTGGACGGCGACGGTCGCGCCGTGGCGAACGGCGGCGACGCCGCGCTGTCCGGCCTCCTCGCGTACACCGTGTGGTACGCCGTGCACGCGCTCGGGGTGCGCCCGTGACCGCCCGCGACGTGCGCGCCCTGTTCGCCACCGCCTTTGGCGCCGAGCCGGCGGTCGTGGCGTCGGCCCCCGGGCGCGTGAACCTGATCGGCGAGCACACCGACTACAACGGCGGTGAGGTATTGCCCATCGCCATCGCCCGTCGCACCTACGTGGCGCTCCGGCCGAACGGAGGGAGCTGCTGGCGCGCCACGTCGGCGAATCAATCGGGCGCCGGTGAATTCGAAGCGGCGCACCCGGTGCGGAGCGGGGAGTGGTGGGACTACGTGGCCGGCGTCGCCGCGGTGCTCGGGCAGCAGGGGACGTCGGTCCCGGCGTGCGACGTCGCCGTCTGGAGCGACGTGCCCGCCGGCGCCGGACTCAGCTCGTCGGCCGCGCTTGAGGTGGCTGCCGGGACCGCGATCGCGGATCTCCGCGGGTTCGATCTCGCCCCGCGCGACATCGCGCTCACCGGCTGGCACGCCGAGGTCGAGTTCGTCGGCGTGGCCTCGGGCATCATGGACCAGTTCGCGTCCGCGCTGGCGCAACCGCGTCAGGCGCTGCATGTGTGGTGCGACACGACCGAGGTCGAGCAGGTCCCGATGCCCGACGCCGTGCTGATCTTCGATACCGCAGTCCCCCGCTCGCTGCGAGCGTCAGCGTTCAACACTCGGCGCGCCGAGTGCGAGCAGGCACTCGCCCTGCTGCGCCGGGCAGACCCAACGCTCGCCTCGCTAGCGGCCGTCGAGCCGGACACCGTCCGGGCGGCGAAGCTGCCGGACCCGCTGTCGCGCCGTGCGCTGCACGTAAGCGAGGAGACGCGGCGAGTGCGCGGGGCGGTGGCCGCACTCAAGGCCGGCGCCGACTTGCCGGGCGACCTCCTGCTCGCGTCGCACGAATCGCTGCGGGTCCAGTACGAGTGCTCGTCGCCGGAGCTGGACTGGTTCGTTGAGCGAGTGATGACTGCGCCGGGAGTGCACGGAGCGCGGCTCACCGGGGCGGGGTGGGGCGGCTGCGCCATCGCCGTTGGCGACGAGGGCTCGCTGGCGGCGGCCGCTCCGGAAATCAGCGACGATTACGAGCGAACATTCGGGCGCGCACCGCGCACGTGGCTGACGCATGCCGAGGACGGGGCGCGAGTCGAGGGCCGAGCGGCGCCGGCTCGGCGGTGATGGCGGCGAGGCTAGCGGGCGACCCTAGCGGCAGCGGCTGGATGCTTGTCCGCGTTCAACTGGCCCGCTATAATTCTTGGCACGCGGGAATAGCTCAGTTGGTAGAGCACAACCTTGCCAAGGTTGGGGTCGCGGGTTCGAGTCCCGTTTCCCGCTCTGACAATCCAAGACGGTGCCGGTAAGCACGGACGGGAGCGGCGACGGCGGCGCTCCCGTTTTCGTTGTTCTACTCAGGGACTCGTTCGGTCAGGCTCAGGAGAGCGGCGTGGGCTTACGCGGACCGAAGCCGACATGGTCGGAAGACGCCCTCCGCGCGGCTGTCGCCGGCGGCCGGAGTGTGGCAGACACGTTGCGAGCCCTGGGTCGCGTTCCAGCCGGCGGGAACTACCGAACGGTTCGGCTTGCCATCCGGCGACTCGGGCTCGACACGTCGCATTGGCAGCGAATCGGGTGGCGACGCGGCTGTTCGACGCCCGTGGTTCAGGCACGGCCGCTCGACGCAGTTTTGGTGCGCAACAGTTCCTGTACGTGCCGGCGCTCGCTCAAGCGGCGGCTGGTCAAGGCAGGACTGCTCACCTACAGTTGTGCTCTGTGCGGTTTGAGCGACTGGCGCGGGCGCGCGCTCTCCCTGGACCTGGATCACATCAACGGCGATGATACCGACAATCGGCTCGAGAACCTGCGCTTTCTCTGTCCAAATTGTCACAGTCAGACGCCAACGTATTGCGGCCGGAACATCGGCAAGCAGCCATGGCGTGTAAGCGAACCGTCCGGGTGGCGAAACTGGGAGACGCGCTCCGCTTAAACCGGCGTGCCCGCAAGGGCGTAGGGGTTCGAGTCCCCTCCCGGACATAGCAC
>Ga0307410_10000135_pt1 | contig 26235 bp, 20 predicted proteins | sample 322Ometagenome_3_FD_203707 | JGI IMG/M metagenome (GOLD analysis project Ga0307410, IMG submission 203707) | Maize rhizosphere microbial communities from greenhouse at UC Davis, California, United States - 322HYB-O-3 | ecosystem: Host-associated > Plants > Roots > Rhizosphere > Soil | place... | reverse complement strand
TTCACTAAGGCCCAGTTCCTTGAACTGAGGCTCTTTCGTCCGGACGAGAGCGAACGCCGGCAAATTGAGCTTTTTGAGAAGGATTTTCAGAGCCTTTTCATCGAGCGGTTCTATGAAGTAATTGACCTTGTCGTAATCGATGCCGTTTTCACGAAACAGCGTGGCCAGATTCCGGCAGGTCGTTCACGTAGGCTTTTCGTAAACGGTTATCTTCATAATTTGTCCCAGATCTTAAAATTCTAAAAGAAAGCCCGATTCTATCACCACCGACCAGTTTTCGAGCGCCACATCAAACTACGCTTCGTTCGGGGCCAAACCATCGCTCCGCGCACCTTCCACTTCGCCGCTTCTTTTGTGCAGCTGCGTGGCGATGAAGATGCTGCACAGGATGATAATGATGCTTATGTACCCGGTGATCTCGTAATGTTCCAGGCGGTTGTCGGGCATTTTTACGACGATCAGTCCCGCGAGGACGGATGCGATGCCGACGAAGATCTGCTGAACGGACGAGTTGAAACTCATAAAACTGCCTCTTCGTTCCGGAAGCACGACGTTGCTGACCATCGCCTGCGCGGGAATGAACCGGCCGGCGGAGACGACGAACCATAGCCCCGTGATGCAAAGCACGAAATAAAAAGGGATGTGCGGCAGATTGGTTAACAGTGCGATGAGGGGAACGCTTGCTAAGACCAGCAAAACGAAAAGTCGATACTTGCCGATGCGGTCGGCCATGCGACCCAGGAGGGGCGACGTGAACATTGTGAGCGTTCCGCCGACCATGTAAATCAAGGGCGTCTCGGTTTTGGAGAAGCCCATGTTGAATTCCATGAACGGGTTTATGAAAGGGATGATCATAAAATGCCCGAGCATCAGAAAAGCAGTGAACATAAGCGCATACATCTGACTGCTGTTCTTGAAAACGTCGCCGACCAACTCAACGGGGCCGATACGCTGCCGGTTTTCGACATTCAGATGACCGTCCATCTTCGGCAATAGCCTCACCAAAAAAGGTATGAGGATCACACCCAGGATGACAACGAAAAAGAATGGAGCGTGCCAGTTGAACAGGTTGGCGATGTAGAGGCCGAATGGCACACCGAACACCGAGGCGGCCGAGAACGCCGCCATGATCGTGCCCATTGCGGCACCGCGTCTTTCGTAAGGGATAAGATCTGCCACGATCGACAAGACCTGGGCGGCGATCAGCCCTCCGAATAATCCCGCGACCACGCGTGACGCGAGCAGTATTTCGTACGCGGGCGAGATCGCGCAGAATAAGGTCCCGAGAAGGAAGCCCGCGTAGGCGAACATGAGCACTTTCTTTCGGCCGAAACTATCGACGAAAAATGCCGCGAGGAAACCCGAGATACCCGCGCTGAAAGTGTACGCGGCGACGAGCATCGAGAACTGCTGCGAGCTGATGTCGAAATACGGCATTAGATAATTTCCAAGCGGCATCATGATCATGAAATCCATGATGTGCGTGAAATTCAGCACTGCCAGCAACAGCAATATTGTTCGTTCTTTTGTTTCCATTTCAAAAGCACCCCGGATTTCGAGATGGTGTGTCCGGCCCGGGTCATTTTCCCAGAGAGATCAGGTGCCCGGAGAAGTTCACGCCGGCATTTTTTACCTTAGCAAAGAAGTTCGAGAGCGGCGTACATAAATAGGCCCGTCCGACATTTTCATTTCAGTTTCAAACGAAGAACCGACCGGGCTCCCGGTCGGTTCTTCGCCATCTACGATCGTTCAAATACTACCTGAAAAGACGTCCCCCGGGGCGGCTATTCCAATTCGGGGGTGGGGACCGCCTTCGCGGGCAGATTTTCGTTCAGATAACGAGTTAACAGGCTATACAGATGCAGCGTCGTGCCTTCTCCCTCGAAGATCCCGTGGGTCCGGTTAGGGTAAGGCATGATCGTGAAAGGCTTGTTTGCCGCAACGAGCGCATCTATCAGCAACTCGGTAGCCTGGTAATGGACGTTATCATCGCCGGTCCCGTGAACTATGAGAAGGTCGCCCTTAAGACCCTTGGCGTGCGAGATAGGGGCGGAATTTGTGTAATCCTCGGGGTTGTCCTTCGGGAGGCCCATATAACGCTCGGTGTAGATCGTGTCGTAGTAGCGGTTATCCGGCGGTGGGGCTACGGCCATTCCCATTTTGTAGATCTCCGGATAGCGAAACATAGCGTTCAGGGTGGCCCCGCCGCCGCCGCTCCAACCCCATATGCCGACGCGGGAGGCATCGAGGAAAGGCATTTTTGCGGTCATCGCTTTTACGGCATTGGCCTGATCCTGCGAACTGAGCACGCCGATCTTTCGGTAGATACTTTTCCGGAATGCACGACCGCGCGGCGACGGGGTGCCACGGTTGTCCACGCTGGCGACGATGTAGCCCTGCTGGGTGAGCATCAAGTACCACAGGTATTGTGCCCCCGACCATTGATCATTTACCGTCGTTCCGGCCGGTTCGCTGTAGGCATAATAAAGTACCGGATATTTCTTTGACGGATCGAATCCCGGCGGCTTCATCATCCAACCGTCGAGCGAAACACCATCGCCGACATCCACCCGAAAAAATTCACTGGTACCTTTTTGGATCTGCCCGAGTTTCGCCTTTAGAGCAGAATTGCTAACGATGTTGCGGGCAATGGTTTTGTCCGCAAGCCGGAGCAGGTCGATCCGCGTCGGGGTGCCGAACGAGGAGGAGTTTTGGATCGCCCATTTGCTGGTGGGCGAAAAGTTGTAGTTATTCCAACCCTGAAATTCGGACGGGGTGACTCGCTCGGCCGTGCCGCTGCCGTCAAGCCGCGAGCGGTAGAGATAACGTTGTGCCGCGTTGTCGGGCGAGGCGATGTAATATACCCAGCCACCCGTTTCATCCACCGATTGAACGCTCATCGCGTCGAAATCACCTTTCGTAAGCGGCCGTATATCTTTCCCGTCCGAGGATACGGAATAAGGACGGCGCCAGCCGTCGCGTTCGCTTACCCACAGGAATCGCTTTCCACCCTCAAGCCACCGCATCTCCGGCAGCGTAAGGTCCACCCAGGTGTCGTCCTTTTCCGTCAGTATCGAGCGAGTTTTGCCTGTTCCGGCGTCCGCGACAAAAACCTGCAGCGTGTTCTGTAGGCGATTGAAATGCTGGAGGTAGATTTCGTTCGGGTTCGCCCAGTCCACCGACACGATGTAGTTGTTCCGAAGATCGCCCGGCGTTTCGAGCCAGCGGATATCACCGCCAGACGCCGCGATCACTCCGACCCGAACCGCGGCGTTTTGCGTTCCGGTTTTTGGATACGGAATTCGCGTGAGTGTCGGGTACAGGCCGGTGGTATTGTTCAGAAGTATGAAATCTTGGATTCCCGAAGCGTCGAACTGCCAAAACGCGATCGACCGGCTGTCTGGGCTCCAGCGCCAACAGTCGCGCAGGTCAAATTCCTCTTCGTTTACCCAATCGGACGTCCCGTTGATCAAGGTGTGCGATCCGTCTCTGGTTAGTCGTGTGATCTTGCCGCCCGCGACGTCCTCGACGTAAAGGTCGTTCTCTCGTACGTAGCCAACCTTGGAGCCATCTGGGGAAAACTTCGCGAACATCAACGTCGCGGGTTTCGCGTCCCCGCCAAGCTTCGTCAACTTGCCCGTTACCGTATCCAACACCCAGTAATCGCCGCGAGTATTGTATCGCCAGACCTTCTGGGAATTCGTGTAGATCAGGACGCGCTTGTCGTCAGCGGACCAATCGTAACCGTGTATCTCGAGCGGTTTCGTTTCACCCGACGGGATCAATTTCTCGGCTGGGAGTAAAACGTCACGCTTGCTGGTCTCGATCTGATACCGGACCAGGTCCATCGAGCCCTTCACTTTTTCGGAAGGTTCCAGCTTCGCGTACGATTCGCCGTCCTTCAGCCAGCGAAACCCGCCGAATCGCTCCGGCTGAAACTCGCCGCTCGCGAAAATTCGTTCGACGGTAAGTTTCGGATCAACCGCCGGCTGGGCGGTTTGCGCAATTGCGGCCTGAACGCTCAATAGCAGAGCCGCCAAAATTAACTTGAGTGCAAAATTCGGTTTCATACGATCCCCATTTTTGTGTAAACGTTCTTAAGAGTTTCGGACGCGATCGAACGAGCTTTTTCGGCTCCCGGTTTCAGGATGGAAAGCAGCGAATCATCGTCGAACTGCTTTACGCGTTCCTGAAAGGGGCGGAGAAATTCGACTACCGTTTCTGCGAGTTCGGTTTTGAAGTGGCCATAGCCCTTTCCCGCAAAATGCTCCACGCATTCATCCGAGGTCTTGCCGGTCAAGATCTGGTAAATGGTCAGGAGATTGGTGATCGCCGGACGCGTTTCGTCGAAGGTGATCTCGGTGCCTGAATCGGTGACGGCCCGTTTGATCTTTTTGGTGACCGCGTCCGCATCATCCAGTAAAAAGATCGAGCCGTTGTGATTTTCGTCGGATTTGGACATCTTCTTTGCCGGGTCCTGCAGCGATTTTATACTGGCCCCGACAGGTGGAATATACGGGTCGGGGAGCTTAAACGTTTCACCGTAATCCCGATTGAACCGCTCCGCGAGATCGCGGGAAAGCTCAAGGTGCTGCTTCTGATCCTGGCCGACCGGGACAAGGTCAGTTTGATAGAGCAATATGTCAGCGGCCATCAGCACGGGGTAAGTAAACAGACCGACTCCGGCACGTTCCGTGTTCCCCTTGCCTTTGTCCTTGAACTGGGTCATGCGTTCAAGCTCGCCCATGCGTGCGATGCACGAAAGGATCCAGGTCAGTTCGGCGTGTTCCGGAACGTCCGACTGAATGAATATAGTCGAGCGTTCCGGGTCGACGCCGGCGGCAAGGTATATGCGGGCGAGGTCGAGCGTTTTTTGCCGAAGCGTTTTCGGGTCCTGCGGCAACGTGATGGCGTGCAGATTGACGATGCAGTAAAACGCTTCGTATTCATCCTGCAGCGCGACCCAGTTCTTCAGGGCGCCGAGATAGTTTCCGATATGGAGCTGGCCGGTAGGCTGGGCTCCACTGAAAATGCGTTTCTTCATATTTTATGCCGCCAGCGCGTACAAGAGGGCGTACAAGAACGGCGTGATGATCAATCGGAATACACCGATATAAATAAGGAACATCAATATCAGGAATCCGAACTGTTCAAGCATGTCAAGAATCGGCTGAGCGCTCGCCGGCAGGAATGTAGATAAGATTTTGCTTCCGTCAAGGGGCGGAAATGGCAAAAGATTGAAAACGAAAAGCGACATATTCAGGATCATCATATCGCCGACGAGGATAGCGAAGGGATTCGAGCTGCGGCCGAAGAAATCGAGGACCTCAAAACCCTGCGTCAGCATTATCCTCGCCGCAATAAATCCGATCGCCAGCAATATCAGATTCGCCAAGACCCCGGCAATCGAGACCATCACATTCGCCAGTTTGTAATTGGTCCAATTGCGAGGATTGACCGGCGTTGGTTTGCCCCAACCTATAAGCGGTATGCTGCCGAGGGCTCCGCCCATTGAGCCGAGAATGAAGGCGACGATCGGGATCAGCAATGTTCCGATCGGGTCGGTGTGCGCGACAGGGTTTAGGGTAACGCGGCCGAGCATGTATGCCGTGTCGTCGCCGAACTTGTGCGACATCCAGGCGTGACCCGCTTCGTGGGCGGAAATGGCGAGCAGCAGCACGACCATGTAGATGATCAGGTGACTGACCAGATTCGCAATATCCATTTCGCCCATTTGATACTCCTAAAACCGTTAAAATTCAATACGATGCGAACGCTTCGCAAGTTTCCAAGCCGGTTGTCTTTGACCTAAAATTGTGCCATTCTTTCACGACAAAATAAACCAATAGCGGGAGAAATAAATCGTTGATAAAGTCGATACTTTTCGGCGGGGAATCGGGACTGTCGTACGCGGCGAACGCGGGGTTGGCGCTGCTGCGGATATTCGCGGGCGTGGCGTTGGCTCTGGGCCACGGTTTCGGGAAATTGCCGCCATCGGAAGGATTGATCAATCGGACGGGAGAGTTCGGATTCCCGATGCCGGTGTTTTTTGCGTGGGCGGCGGGACTGGCGGAGTTTTTTGGCGGGATACTACTGGCAGTCGGGTTTTTAACCCGGCTATCGAGTTTTTTCATCGCTTGTACGATGCTCGTGGCGTTGATCGGGGTGCACGGAGCGGACCCGTTCAACAAGCAAGAGCTGGCATTTATGTATTTATTCGTTTCACTCGCTTTTCTGCTGAAGGGGTCGGGCGATTGGAGTGTGGATAGTTTTTTGAGGAAGTAGTGGAACGCCGGCAACCTGCCGGCCAGTTGATTCGCCGGCAGGTTGCCGGCGTTCCTTATGAAGAAGCACATCGTCTGCATCGCGAGCGAACAGAAGGGGAACGAGTTTCTTGAGGAGGCTCAAGCGGCGGGTTGGCATGTGACGCTCGTGACGCGCAAGAAACTGCTCGATCAGCCTTGGATGTGGACGGCATTGAACGACGTAAAGACCGTCGAGGACGACGCGGGACAGGAAGATTACGTCCGTGCCATCGCAAATATCGCTGGTTCGCGAAGGATCGACCGAATCGTAGGGCTGGATGAGTTTGACGTAACGACCGCGGCAAGAGCGAGGGAACACCTTCAGGTGCCCGGCATGACCACATCACATGCATTGCGATTCCGCGACAAACTGTCGATGCGGAACATCGCCGCGTCCGCGGGAATTCCTTGCCCGGAATTCACGGGAATCTTCAATCAAAAGGAGATCGAGGAGTTTCTCAAAAATGTGGAACTCCCCGTAATCGTGAAGCCGCGGTTCGAGGTGTCTGCCTTTGGTATTAGAAAATGCGAGACGAAGGAACAGGTCTGGGAAGTATTGAAGGATCTCGACGAACGCAACAACTGGCGCGACCACCCTTCGCAATTCGTGCTGGAGCGATTCATAAAGGGGAACGTCTATCACGTTGATTCGATCGTTGACAACGGGAAAGTGTTGGCGGCAGGAGTGAGTAAATACGGGACCCCTCCCTTCAGCGTTTCGCATTACGGCGGTGTATTCACCACATCGATCGTCCCTTACAAAGCAAGAGAGCGAAAAGAATTGGCAGCTCTGAACAAGAAGCTTTTGAGCGCCTTCAAGTACCAGCAAGGTGTTTCGCACGCCGAGTTTTTGCACAGCGAAGCTGACGGAAAATTCTATCTTTTGGAAGTGGCGTGCCGGGTCGGAGGCGCTTATATCGCCAACGTTTTAGAGCACGCATGCAACTTTAATCTTTGGCGTGAATGGGCGAGGCTGGAAACGTCGACGGAGGACAGGCCCTACAAGCTGCCAAAGCTTAGAAAGGATTTCGCCGGTGTGGCCCTTGCCCTTGCGAAAAGCGACACGCCGGACACTTCACATTACACCGACGAGGAGATCGTTTATCGGGTAGCGAAGCCAAAGCACGTCGGGCTGATATTCTTTTCGAACAAGGAGAAACGGGTTTCGGAACTTTTGAATACCTACACTGAACGTATCACGGCGGATTTTCTCGCGGTGGCGCCTGCGAAGGAGAGGTTTGACGACTGATCAAAACTCATCCTTGAACGAGAGGCGACCGATGGCCGCCTTTTTTGATTTCTTACCCCACCGCGTATCCTATTCCTTTTCATGGACGCACCATTTTCAAACCAAGGCAGCTCGCCCGACATTCTCGACCACGATCTGAACCGGCATTTCTCAGAATTATTGAAGTTTGAATCAACGAAAGAGCTCGTTAAATCGAACCTTTGGCAAGATATATGCGATGAGGCCGACCGTGTTCTGAATGCTGTTGTTAGTGAAGAATTCGCATTTTCCGGTGACGGAACCCAGACGGCACGCGGTGAAAGCGGCACTTCGAAATCGATCAGAGCACTGGCGTGGAACGTCGAGCGAGGGATCGTCTTCGACGGGATCGTCGATGCACTCAAGAACCACGAAGGTCTAAAGGACAAAGATGTACTTCTGTTGACCGAGCTCGACTACGGGATGGCGCGGAGCGGGAATCGATTTGTAGCAAGGGAGATCGCCGAGCGGTTGGGTCTGAATTACGCTTTCGCACCTGTATACATCGCGCTGCAAAAGGGGAGTGGGGTAGAGTCGGCGATGGAGGGCGAGAACACGAAATCGATTCACGGCCTCGCGATGTTCTCGAAATGGCCGATGCGAAACGTGCACGCGATACCACTGCCGAACGGAAAGGACAAGATGTGGGGGAAGGAGAAGCGACTCGGCAGCCTTCGAGCACTCTTCGCGGATATCGATCATCCCGGCGGCACATTTAGGGCCGTGACGGTTCACCTGGACGCTCACTGCTCCCGGTCGCACCGACAAATGCAGATGCGTCTCGTCCTTGACCACCTCGACACCCTGCCGAAACTGCCAACCCTGATCGGCGGCGATTGGAACACGACGACTTTCAATTCGCAAAGCTCGACGCGGGCGATATTGGGTTACTGGAGGCGGGTATTTATGGGACCGAAGAATGTAGCTCAAAACCACCTGCCGCACCCGGAGAGATTTTTCGAGCGGCCGCTTTTCAGGATGATCGAGGAGCGGGGATACGAGATTCAAAATTTCAACAACATCGGCACCGGGACACTTCATTACCATGTCGAAAGTATTGAGAAAAACACGAATCTTCGTGACTGGGTTCCCGAATGGTGCTTCCCGTTCATCTTTTGGGCGGCCAACCGCGTCGGCGGGAGCGTTTCAGGCCGTCTGGATTGGTTTGCCGGCCGCGGAATCGCTGTGGCTCCCCGTAGCGATCCGCGGACGATAGGAAACCTCGTAGACGATACCGGAACCCCGCTTTCCGATCACGACGCGATCACCTTGGACTTCATTACCACGAACGAATAGAAGAAGTAAGTCTCTTAGATTAAGACGCCCCTGAAATGCGAAACATCAATAACTTAAAACAGTGCAGTGGTGATTTGGGTCAACTAGCGATACCCTATCGTTAATGGAAGTTTCATTTTCACAGACGCTCAGCTTCGACGCTGACACATTTGATTTCGAGCCGGTCGCTAATGAGAGCGGCAACGCGACAATAATAAGATTTACCGTGGACGACAAAAAAGTCAGCCCCGGGGACACCGTGGTCGTCGTTTCCGGCGATGAAATCCATTTTCACGGGATGATCGGGAAGATCGAGGGTGGCTACGCTTACGCGTCTGATCCGAAGGGCTCGCTGCTTCCCGCAGGCGTGCAGTGATTAGTAAGTCTGGACTACTCGATAGTTTTCAACCTTAACTTTTAATCTAGTTCTCAATTGAGATGTAGCTCGTTTTCGCGGAGCTGACGTTCGTAAATGCAGAAGTCAGAGCCCTCCGCCGCCATCTCCACCACACAAAAAGGCCTCCCGTTTAAAGGAAGGCCTTTTTGTGTGGTGGGCCGGGTTGGAAAAATTGAAAACTTGATCGGCGCTCTTCTTGGTGATATCTCTTGCGCCCCGGCGACTGTTTGGCGGAGGGTAAACAGCGGTCGTACGGGAATCACGTCCTGTCGCCGTGGGGCGGGCACGAGAAAAAAGAGTTCCAGCCCCTCCCCCTTGGCGCAAAGTGATGGGAATTTCCCGGGGTGGCGGAGTTGTCCGCATACGCCCCGATCTGGAAAAAAACGGTCACGCGGCGGTCATATCGACCCCCCATTTGGTCGTACGGATCGGGACGCGCGTCCCCGATTTGGTCTCAGTTTTCGCCCCGCCCACCCGCGTTTGGGACGGGCGGAACTAAGGGGGAGCGTAGTGCTCCGGTTCGTACCTTCTGGGGAAATTGTCGTTTCGGACTATTCTAAAAGTTCGCGAACCACAACCGGGACTTTTCGGACTGGCCACATCACCTTTTTGTGTCTTTTCTTGGCGATTTCCGCATAATGAAGTTAATCTAAAAGGGAACACCTTTTGATCGACCGGAAGGCCTTGCACTTAGAAGCGGACGTGAACGTCGCTTAGATCGAAACTCAGATGAAAAAGTTTTTCCTGCGAGCGGGATCTAATTTTTACCCGCTGCTTATCACTCTGCTATTTTCCTACGGTGTTTTCGCACAAAATTCAAGCGTGGCACGCTCGTTAGATCACCATACAGATGTTGAATCGGCGGTACAGCCGGAAAGATCGTTGGAGACATCGGCCCCCGAGATCACTCTTTTGGCGGTAAATACCGGGGTTGGAGTCAATGCGACGAGGGTATCCCCCACTTCACAGAAGGGGGAAGTGCCTGTTCACGGGAGCGTTGAATTTTCGAGTATCGATACCGATGAGGCTGCACGTAAAGAATCAGGAGAAGATTTTCCCACAACGATTCAAACGCGTTTCGTTATTGATACCGGCGAGAAGATCGAGCCGTCGAGATTCACTTTCCCAAAGCCCGATGAACGCTCCATCCGTCCGAGGTTCTTCAAATTACCGGAAAACGAAGATATTTCGATTGATGACGACGATGCTAACGGGCATCCGATAGACAAGTTTCACTGGAAGTCGGCGATCCTGCAATCTTTAATGATCCAAGGAGTCCAGCACAGTTACGCGCTTGTGATCCAGGAAAAAACCCGACGGGCCCTAAAGGGGCCATTTTTTCAGGACTATATTGACTCGATCAAAGGAGTTAGGGGTTGGAGTGACGGGAACAAGTTTTTTACAAATTACATCGCCCATCCGATGCAGGGTGCGATGACGGGTTTCATTTTTCTGCAAAACAACGATCGGATGAAAAGGCAGAAGTTCGGCGAGTCGAAGCAGTACTGGAAGGACCGCTTTAAGGCGTTTGTCTGGTCGACAGCCTGGAGCACAAATTGGGAGCTCGGACCGATCAGTCAGTCGTCCATTGGAAACGTTGGCCTTTACGACCATCAGGGCTATGTCGATCTCGTTATGACGCCAACTGCCGGCACGGGGTGGATGGTGGTCGAAGAAGCCTTCGATCGATATATAATCCGGCACATCGAAAAACAGAACTTTACCGTTAAAGTGTTTTCCCGCATGCTCCTAAACCCCATGCGATCGGTTGCGAATGTCCTTCGTTTCAAGAAGCCCTGGTATCGCGATAGGGTGTTCGGGGACTAACGTTTGAATTTCGACACATGCTCGGGAATATCGATCCCGCCGTTTAGCCGGGTATCGGGAACGGGAGTACCGGCGAACGTCTCCAGCGGCAGCACACCCGCCCAGACCTTCATTTCATAATCCTCTTCATCGTCTTTTGGGTCGCCGGTGCGTATTTTTGCCGACGCTTCATTGATCGGCAGCTTCAGCACGGTGGTCGCTTTCAGTTCGAGTTCATTGGGCCAGCGGATATCGCCCCAACGGCCGGGGATCACGTGCTCGGTGAATGCTTCTAAAGCCGCATATTTCTCCTCTGCGTCGTCGACCAAAACCGCGTTTCCCAATATCACGACCGATCGATAGTTGATCGAGTGGTGGAAGGCAGATCGAGCGAGAACGAGTCCGTCGATCAGCGTGACAGTGACGCAAACGCCAACACCCTGAGCGAGATTTCGAAGCATCCGGCTAGCCGAGGAACCATGAATGTAAAGGTCATCGCCGATTCGTGCGTACCCCGTAGGGATTACATAGGGCTGTCCGTCGATGCTGAAGCCGACGTGGCAAATGAAGGCCTCGTCGAGAATTGAATGGATGATCGCCCGGTCGTAGGCCCCGCGGGCCGGAAGCCGCTTTACTCTTGTGCGATCGGTAAGTGTATTTTCGGTCGTCATTTAATTGATAATACGCAGCGCGGCGGCAACTTCGGTCGACATTTACTCTCTACTGAATTAATGGCATTGAAAAGAAATGAGCGTCGAGTATCATTCCTTTCTTCAGATAGAACTGATGTGCACGGTACCTCGTGACATGGGAAACCAGCCTTACCTCCGTGCATCCGCGCTCGCGGGCGTAATTGATGATCCAATCGAGCAGGATCCCGCCGAAACCTTTAGAGCGTTCAGATTCACTTGATACCAGATCTTCGAGGTCCAGTGACATTCCGCGGGCGAACCATTCGGCGACGCGGATTCCGGCGACTGCTTTTATCTGAGAACCATCAGCTAGGTAGACAAGCTGAAACCCGGACGCGGCCATTTGTCGGCGGACTTGCGGAAGAAAGTCCTGCTGAGCGACATGCGGCCGCAACTGCGCCATCACCGGATAGCAGCTTTCGATCTCTTGATCAGTTTCGGCAAACTTTATCTCCGTCATTTGGTATCCATCCAGTTTGTACCAACGCCGATGTCGGCTATTAGTGGGACATCGAGAGTCGCAGCAGACTCCATTTCGCGCTTTATGATTACCGACGCCTCCTCCACCTCCGCTTTAGGTCCTTCGAAAAGGAGTTCGTCGTGCACCTGCATGATCATCTGGGTTTCGAGTCCTTCCTTCGCCAAAGCCCGCGAAACCTTGATCATCGCGATCTTTACTATGTCAGACGCTGTACCCTGGATGGGCATATTTATGGCCTCGCGTTCGGCACGTGAGCGAACGGCGAAATTGCGGTCTCGAATACTCGGAAAGTATCGCCGACGGCCAAATAGTGACGTGACATATCCTTTCTCTCGGGCCTCTTCCGGGATCCGGTCCATGTACGCACGTATGCCGGTATACGTGGCGAAGTAGTCGTCGATGACCTTACGGGCTTCCGCCTTGGTCAATCCCGTGCGCTGCGACAAACCGAAAGCCTCGACGGCATACGCGATCCCGAAGTTGACGATCTTCGCCAGGCGTCGCTTTTCTTTTAGATCTTTGGCTTCGACCGCGCCGAAGACGAGTTTGGCGGTCTGGGCGTGGATGTCCTCGTTGTTCCTGAATGCTTCGAGCATCCGTGCGTCTTGCGTGACGTGGGCGAGAATTCGAAGTTCTAACTGCGAATAGTCCGCCGAGATCAATCGATTGCCTCTTTCAGGTATGAATGCGGCCCGAATGCGCTGGCCGAGTTCGGTACGGATCGGGATATTCTGAAGATTGGGCTCCGTTGAGCTAAGACGACCTGTGGCGGCGACGGTCTGATTTAAGACGCCGTGGATTCGCCCGTCGGAATTCACCATTTTCGGCAGCGAATCGGAATAAGTGGCCTTGAGTTTATCTAGTTCGCGGTAATCGATGATGAACTGCGCAATTTCGTATTCGACGGCAAGTTCGTTGAGGACATCCTTGCTGGTGGAAACCTGCCCAGTTGCGGTCTTTCGGCCGGTGGCGATGTTCAGCTCTTCAAAGATCTCGCCGACCTGCTTCGGTGAACCAATATTAAATTCCCGCCCGGCAATTCCGAATATTTTGGTTCGCAAGAACTCAAGTTCCGTTGTGATAAAGGCAGAAAATTCCTGCAGAGCTTCCGAGTCGACCTTCATTCCCGCGGTCTCGATCTCCGCGAGGATCGGTCCGACCGGGAGCTCGATTTCGGAATAAACGCGAGTGAGTCCGTCAGCTGAGATCTTGGCGGCGAGCATTGGCGTCAGCTGATAGGCCCAGTCGGCTTTGGTAGCAGTTTTCCAGCCGGATCCGCTGAAGCCTTCCGGATGCTCGACCTGACGATAGGCGTCGAGGTTGTTCTGTGCAAGGAACTCGAGTTCGTGGTGAGAGCGACCGGAATCAAGAAGGTAGGACGCGATCATCAGGTCGTGTTTCAAGCCGACGATCTCGATTCCCGCCTTTGCAAGTATTGCGAGCTTACATTTGTAATCGTGTGTGGATTTTTCGACAAAGGGGTTCTCGAACAGGTCCTTCAACGGACGAAGTGCCTCATCGCGACCGCTCTCAAAATTCTCGAGATCGACAAAGGCGGAAACTCCGGGCGTATGGGATATCGCGATGCCGACCGGCGGCATTTTGTCGAAGGAACTGTGCCATTTGCCCTCGTTCGAATCATCGACGTCAAAAGCGAACCATTCGCGTTCCCAGACGTTGCGGACCAATTTGTCTAGCTCCGCACGCGTTTTTATCAACGAATACTGCTGCTCGACGCGGGCGGGGGCGTTGCCGTCCACGGGGAGCGAATCGAAAAGGGAAAACGCCGAATCGGAAAATTCCTTGGTCAGGCTGTTGAATTCGAGTTCGCGGAAGAGTTCGTAGGCCTTTCCGCGGTCGGGTTCGCGGAAGGTGAGCAGGTCGAGGTCGAGGTCGATCGGCACCTCGCAATGCACGGTCGCAAGCTCCAACGATTGCCGGATGATGTCCTGATTGTTCAAAAGGCTCTCGCGGTAAGTCTTGTGCGTGACCTTTTCGGCGTTTTCCATTGCGGCTATCGCCGAGCCGAATTCCTGGACGAGCTTTAGAGCACCTTTCTCGCCTATGCCGGGTGCGCCCGGAATGTTGTCGATCGCATCGCCCATCAGGCCGAGCAGGTCGATGATCTTTGACGGGGGCACGCCGAATTTGTTCTCCACCCACGCCTCGTCGCACCACTCGATCGGGGGGACGGCCACCTTTCGCTTCACGCTTGTGGAATTCTGCCGCATTCCGATGATGTGCGGGTCCTTGACGAGTTGGCAGAGGTCTTTATCGTTCGACACGATAACCGCCTGCAGGCCCTGTTTTTCGACCTTTTTCGCAAGAGTTCCGATGATGTCGTCGGCCTCGAAACCGTCGTATTTCAAGATCGGCAGGTTGAACGCCTCGCAAACGCGGATGATATACGGGATCTGCGACGAAAGATCGCCGGGCATGTCCTGACGGTTGGCTTTGTAGTTCGCGTACGAATCGTGGCGGAAGGTCGGGGCCGCCGTGTCGAAGATCGCCGCGACGTAATCGGGTCGCTCGTCGTTGATCAGCTTTCGCAGCATGTTCGTGAAGACGAACACCGCCTGCGTTACTTGCCCCTTGCTGTTTCGCAGAGGCTCCTGCCGGGCACCCATCGGGGCGAAATACGCACGAAAGATGTGCGACATCGAATCGATCAGAAATACACGTTTCATTTGATGAGGTCAGTTTATCCGATTGTCTTAATTGTACGAAGCATAGCGAGTTCCACACCTCATGTTTGACAAGGAAATTGCTTAAAAGTTATTCTAACCGTTCGCTTGGCGTTGGCCGGGCGGAGGATTTGCAGGCTGATTCTTCGTTGAATAGCTGCTATGTCCGGTTCGTCTAGGGGTTAGGACACCGCCCTTTCACGGCGGCAACACGGGTTCAAATCCCGTACCGGATACCATCTTAAGCCGTAAAATCGGCATCATACCTTCGGGTGAAGAATTCGCTTGCCAATCGGGTCAAGCGAATTTTTTGTTTTGGAATGGCGTTTTCCCCTGGCCGGCGCGTAAGCAACGGCGAAATTATAGACTTAGATGTATCGGCCTAGCTTACGCTTGGCTTCCGCATTCGGAAAGTATTCGATAATGATGCTGAAAAAATTCCTCGCAGTCGCGACCCTCGCCTTATTTTTCGTTTCTATGGGCTACACTCAGGTGAAATTTACCGACCGGGTGATGGTGCTGCCGTTCGAGAATACGTCAGGGAAGCCGGAATTCAACTGGGTGGGGGAGAGTTTTGCTTTATCGTTATCAGAGCTTTTGCGGGTGCCGGGGTTGAACGTTGTTTCTAACGGGGAGCGGAAGGTCGTGCAGCAGAGGCTGCGAATACCGCTGACGAGTTTGCCGAGCCTTGCGACATCGCTAAAGCTTTCGCGTGAGAGCGGGGCAACGCTGCTGGTCACGGGCGAATATAACATTCTCCCCTCGCAGGGTGATCTGGCCGCCACGATAAAGGTCACGTCGAAGTTGGTGAGGGTGAACGAGGGGAGGTTCCTGAGCGAGGAGATCGACGGGAAGCTGATCCATCGGAACATTGAATTGAACGACGCACTCGGAAACCTGCAAACAATTCAGGGACAGATCGCTTATCAGATTCTCTACCAGCGGGACAAGGCGTTGCCGTATTCGCAAAACCAGTTGATCGAATCGGCGACGAAGGTGCCGAGCCGGGCGTTTGAAGCATATATAAAAGGTCTGCTGACAAACGCGCCGGAGCAGAGGGAAAATTTTTACAAGAACGCGATCAGAATATTCAACGAGACGACGCCGGATTCGACCTTCGTGGAGGCGGCACTCGAGTTGGGGCATCTTTACCTCGGTCAGCAGAAATACAACGATTCGGTCGATGCTTTCGAGCGGGTGATAAACGCAAACCGCGGTTGCCGCGAACGGGCGAAGTCGGACAACAAGATCGCTTTCTGCAACGACGAATCTTACGCTGAAGCTTCGTTTTACATCGGGTTGATCCAGTGGCGGCAGAAGAATTATGAACAGGCTCTTGCCGTGCTGCGTCCGATCGCAGAGGATCTGCAGCTTACGAGCGTATATAACACGCTCGGGGCGATCGCGGTGGAGGCATCGCGTGCCGAGAAGAAGAACGAGGCTAGGTCGGCCGCACTTCTTAAAGAGGGAGCAGACCTCTTGAAAAAGGCGGCCGAATCTGCTGAGGACGATAGGGCTATCCAGTTCAATTACGCGCTGGCAACATACTTAAGTGGCAACATTGTCGAATCGATCGGGCTGTTTAAGGAATTCATAGCGGAGAGCCCGCGCGACGGTGAGGCGTATTATGTGCTTGCTAAAGCATTGTCTTCGACGAACGACGGCACGGCGGGGGAAGTGGATAATCAAGCTAGAACGCTGTTGACCTCGGGAAACAGATACGCGAATCTGGAAAAAGAATGGCTGAGAGGGAAGACGATCGCGGACATAGCTCTGCGCGTCGAGCAGCCGCAGCGGCGTGATTTCGTGAGCGTGGTCTTAAGCAAGCGGCAGGGCGAAGTGGTAACAACGGCGGTCAACGAAATGGAAAACCTGCTGCAGAAAGCTCGCGATCAATACAAGAATGGGGCCGACGAAGATGCGATGTTGACGCTGCGAAGAGTTTTGGCGAGCGAGCCGATGTCGGCGGAGAGTTATCTGATATTGGGCAAGATACATTTACGCCGCGGGGACCGCGATCAGGCGGCGAGTTCCTTCAAGACGGCGATATTCTGGGATAACAAGCTGACCGACGCTTACGTGAACCTCGGCAAGATCCATTTGGAACGCGGCGAGTGCTTGCAGGTGAAAACCTATGTGGCTCAAGCACTTGAGGTCGATTCGGGGAACCCTGAAGTGGCCGCACTGCAGCGTCAGGCAGACCGATGTTCCAAATAGTGTAAGTGGTATAGCACAAGGGACCACGTCCCAAGCCCGATGTCGGTGATCGACCTGGGGCTTTACTTTTTAGTTAAGCTGTTTATTTATTTGCAGTTAGACGACTGACGAGGTTTTGGAAATTGTAGTTGCGACTCGGACCCGATGCCGTGGCACGAGAAGTGCTAATAGGGACAGTGGCTAGCTTGATGATGTTGATCAAGACCCCGCCGCCAACACTTCTCCGAGCGCGGTTTGCCACTGTGCTTGGTCACCTTCCGAGCGTTCCTTCAGTTGTCCTTCCTATTATGAGCCCGACCGACACCGGTCGGGCTCACCCACTTTAAACGACGTTAAAACAAGGCTAAAAACTTAACAATAGGGAAAAACCCTTGTTGTCGGTCAGGTTCGTTCAAAGTGGAGCGAGTTCTGGCCATTTTTATTTTAGGGGTTCAAATTGACCGCGGCGGTATTACCAAAAGCGGGATTCTGACAAAATCCGTCATCTTTGCTCTGACAAAATTTGTGCAGACAAATGCCCCGCCCGGTCATTTTGGAATAGTCGCGATCAAAGTGAAGCGGTGCGTTCATTTTGTTAAACTTTGATGGATGCGACTAATGGCGCTGACAAAAGGTTTGCCCAGTTGGAAGAACGCCGTCCTGGCGTTGCTGGCGGCCGTTTTGTTGATCCTGGCGTTTCCGGATTTCGATTACTGGTTTCTCGCGTGGGTCGCGCTCGTGCCGGTAATGTGGGCGGTGGAGCGGGAGAAGGAGTCGACATCCCGGTCGGTATTGGTCGGCTGGATATTCGGGACGGCGTTTTTTTTCGGGACGTGCTGGTGGCTGACCTACGCCCCGATCACCTACGCCGGCTTCCCGCCGAGCGTCGCGTATCTGTTGTTTTTTTGCGTAGCGGCCGTCGCGGGGCTGTTTCCGGCGATGTTTGCGGGCGTGTTGTCGGTGCTGCTTCGGCGGTTCGGATCCCTTGCGTTTCTAGCTGCGCCGTTCGTGTGGGTGGCGACGGAGTTTCTGCGGTATTGGGTTACGGGGAATAATTGGAATGCGATTGGGTACTCGCAGGTCTCCGAATGGGTGTTGCCCCAATTGACTAGGGCTTCGACGGCCCCAATTGGAGGAGTACTTATGACGAGTGGCTTCGTCGTAGTTGCCAATTGTGGATTTCATTGGTGGCTAATCAGCCTCTCTCAGGCAAGTTCTCAAAGTCAAGCATTTCAACGCTTCCTCAAGGGACTAGGCATCGCATGCTTTGGACTAGTTGTGGTGATGTTTATTCCGGCGTTGACCGCATTAGTAACGACGGGCCAACTTTTCTCTGGCAACCCTGTCTCTCCCCATAGGTTCGTTATAGCCGTACAACCAAATGTACCCATGTCAGGGCTTGATGAAAGGGCACGGAGCCAGTTAAGGCAACGACAGATCCAACTAGCCGAAAAGGAGATCGAAAAAACTGCGATAAGACATCAGCCGAATAGTCCGTTGTCAATATTCGTGATTCTACCCGAGTCGCCGATGAATTTTATGTACAACGATGACCGCGAGTTTCAACAATTTATCGGGGATTTTGCACGGCGAAATAGTGTGAGTGTTCTATTCAACTCCGCCGAACCCGACGCGTCGAACGGTAAGTTTTTCAATTCGGCGGTTATGGTGGGGCCGCAGGGGGGCGAGATCGGGCAGTATGATAAGATTTATTTGTTGCCGTTCGGTGAATCAGTTCCAGCCCCACTCAGAGCGATCGTCCCAGCCTTTGTCGGTAGTTTTTCATACGGAAGCGAATACGATCTGCTGCCGTTGGGCGACGCGAAGGCGGGCGTGATGATCTGTTTCGAATCTCATTTCGGCGAGCTGTCGCGTGAGTATGTTCGCAACGGCGCCGACGTGCTTATTGAAATGACCAACGACGGCTACCTGGGGCCGACGCCGGTTTTGAGACAACATCTGGCGAATGCGGTGTTCCGGGCGGTCGAGACGAACCGTCCGGTCTTGCGCGTCACCAATGTCGGGGTCACGGCTTATATTAACGAAAATGGCAAGGTTTTGGACGCCGCTCCGGTGTATCAGGAAGACACACGTGTTTGGAGCGTGTCGAAAAGCGACGGCTCGCAGACCTTTTATGTTCGGTACGGCGATTGGTTCGCGTGGCTTTGTTCGATCGTGACATTGCTCGCCTTGGGTTTTAGCTGGAAAAAGAAAAAGAGTTTAATTACGGCTGACAGCTATTAGCTGAAAGCTGTCAGCTATATTGCAAAATGGAATTAACAGAACTGCAGTCAAAACACGAAGAGATAAAAGATAAAGTTGCCCAACTTGGGAGGTTTCTTTGACCGGCCGGGGAAGGAGAGGGAGCTTGAAAAATTAGAGGCGCAGATCGCCGAGCCGGATTTTTGGAACGATTCGGACAAAGCCCAGAAGGTGATGGGCGTGCGGAGCCGTTTGGAGAAGGCTCTTCAGCAACAGAAAGATTTCGAGACGGGGGTTTCGGATGCCGAGGTGTTGTTTGAATTCGCGGCGGAGGATGTCGATTCGGCGAGAGAGCTTGAGGCTTTGATCCTGAAGCTCGAAAAGGAAGTCACCGAGGCGGAGATCCAATCGCTTCTCTCCGGTGAGACCGACGCGAACAACGCGATCTGCTCGCTGCAGGCGGGTGCGGGCGGGACTGACGCTCAAGACTTTTGCCAGATGCTTTTGCGGATGTACATTCGCTGGGCGGAGCGGAAAGGCTTTAAGGTAGAAATCCTGGATGAGCAGTCGGGAAGCGAGGCGGGGCTGAAATCGGCGACGTTTCGCGTGATCGGCGATTACGCGTATGGACTGTTGTCAACAGAGGCGGGCGTGCACCGGCTGGTTCGAATTTCCCCGTTCAATTCCGGCGGCAGCCGAGAGACGAGTTTCGCGTCGATGTTCGTCTCGCCGGAGATCGATGAGAACATCGAAGTGATAATCGAAGACAAGGACCTTCGCATTGATACCTATCGTTCCTCCGGCGCGGGCGGGCAGCATGTGAACGTGACGGACAGCGCCGTGCGCATCACACACATTCCCACGAATACAGTCGTGACGTGTCAGAACCAGCGGTCGCAGCTCCAGAATCGGATAGTGGCGATGAACGTGCTGCGGTCGAAATTGTACGAACTGGAATTGGAAAAACGCCGTGCGGACGCCGCCGACCACGAAGCGACGAAAATGGACATCTCGTTCGGCTCCCAAATCCGCAACTACGTTCTGCATCCGTACCGTTTGGTCAAAGATACCCGGACAAAATTCGAACTAACCGATGTCGACGCCGTGCTTGATGGAGAGATAGATGAGTTCATCAAGGAGTTTTTGTTGTATAAAAAGACAGGTAAAGCCTCGGCCGCCTAATAAATGAAGATCTGTCCGACGTGCAAGGAAATTTATAAAGACGACGAGCTGAATTTTTGCTTGTCGGACGGGACGACCTTGCTTGTTAAGAAGAATGGTAAAGGCGTGAAGCATTCGCATGTCAATGAGGTGGTGTCGGTCGGGTTGGTGGCTCTGGCACTGCTGATCTTTCTATGCCTGATGACGGCGAGCCCGGACGACCGTTCGATATGGTCGACGGGGTATTCGGCCAATGCTCCGACCAAGAACTGGATCGGTGTCGTTGGGGCGAACATTTCGGCAATCCTGATCGGGCTTGTCGGATGGGTGGCTTACCTGCTGCCGGCGCTGATCGCGCTGATCGCGTGGAGGGTCTACCAGTCGGCGAACCTGAAGCTGCGTGCCGGACGCGTAATCGGTTACGTGCTTTTCGTGACAGCACTTTCGGGACTTCTGTATATGATACGGCCGCCGTTCGGTGGTGTGATCGGCGGAGCTTTCCCGTATATAGCGACGCAGTTCATCGGCTCGACGGGCACGGCGATCGTGCTGGGCGCGTTTTTTGTTGCGTCGATATTGTTGATGACGAACTTGTCGTTCAATTGGTTCTTCGGGCACGTCGACGTGGCGAAGGGGAATTTCAAGATCCACGCCGGGGAATGGCTTGAGAAACGAAGACAGGCCAGGGCGGCCGAAGCGGAACAATCGAAAGGGCGTACGGAAAAACGCAGGAAAACCCGCGATAAAGCGCTCGCCGATTCACCGACTATTGCTATACCCGACACCATTATTTCCGGTAAACAGAACGCGAACACCGGCGACATTTTGGTGCCGGCGACGACACAACTTGACGGCAACGGTGCGGAATCGCAGCTTGATCTCCCGCTTGAAGATGAACCGGCCCCCCCGACCATCGCGGTGAACGAGAACGTCCCGTCGACGATCGCGCCGAGCGGGCCGCTGGACGAGATACCCATCACTCCGACCAAGCACACCGGCGAGCTCGAAGCCGAATTGCGAGACGAAGAAGTGCCCTTCGACCAGGACGAGGACGTGGAGCAGATCTTTAATCGGCCGGCCGCTAGTTATGACGGATATCAATTGCCGAGTCCGCAGCTGCTCCACGCGGCGGCCCCGCACATAGAGCATAAGGACAAAGAATTGCTCGAAATAGCGGAATCGCTGGCGGAAAAAACAAAGGAATTTAACGTTGCCGGGAAGGTGGTGAACATCTGCCCCGGTCCTGTGGTGACGACTTACGAATTCAAGCCCGACCCGGGCGTGAAGTATTCACGAGTGACGGGGCTGGTTGATGACCTGTGCCTCGCGCTCAGGGCCGAATCTATCCGTATTGACCGAATTCCAGGAAAGGCGTTCGTCGGGATAGAGGTGCCGAACAATAAGCGCGAGACTATCGTGCTGCGCGAGGTGATCGAATCGAAGAAGTTCAAGGATTCGGAAGGGCTGTTGACCATTGCTCTGGGCAAGACCATCGACGGGCTGAACTACGTCGCGGACCTTGCGAAGATGCCGCACTTGCTGATCGCGGGTGCGACGGGCGCAGGTAAATCGGTGGGCGTTAACTCACTGGTGATGTCGATACTTTTTAAAGCGCGGCCGGACCAGGTGAAGTTCATCATGGTCGATCCGAAGAGGTTGGAGCTGGGCCTTTACGCCGACATTCCGCATCTTGCGACCCCGATCATCACCGATCCGAAACGAGCCGCGATCTCGCTGAAATGGGCCGTCACGGAGATGGAACGCCGGTACAAGGACCTGGCGGGTTGGGGCGTGCGAAACATCGACGGCTATAACGAGGCAGCCGCGAAAAAGAACGCCGCTGAAGAATTTGACGAGGATACGGGCGAGCCGCACCGCACTCTGCCGTACATCGTGATCATCATCGACGAGCTTGCTGACCTGATGATGGTTTCAGGGAAAGAGGTCGAAGAATCGATCACCCGACTCGCCCAAATGGCCCGCGCGGTGGGGATCCACCTCGTGCTCGCGACGCAGCGGCCGTCGGTGGACGTCATCACAGGATTGATCAAGGCAAATTTCCCAGCCAGAATGTCGTACCGCGTTTCTTCAAAGGTCGATTCGCGAACGATCATCGACGCGAACGGTGCCGAAGGGCTTTTGGGTAAGGGCGATATGCTCTTTCTGCCGCCGGCCACCTCTCAGGTTGTTCGGATACACGGCGCTTACGTCGATGAGGTGGAGATCGGGAAAGTGGTCGCCGAAGTGAAGCGGCAGGGCCGGCCGGAATACGACACGACGATCACGAAATCCGACGAGGACCTGGACGATTCGGGCGATCTTCCGGGCCGCCGCGATCCGCTGTTTTGGGACGCCCTCAAATGTGTCGTGCACGCGAAACGCGGCTCGACATCGCTGCTGCAACGCCACCTTCGCATCGGCTACGGCCGCGCCGCCGCGATCCTCGATGCTATGGTGAAGGAAGGCTACATCGGCGATATGGACGGCTCTTCACGCGCGAGACCGGTGCTTCAAAAGGCGTATGAAGATCTTGCCGACGTCCAAGAGATGAATTCGTAAGTCTTCTTGTTCTCCAAAATAATCTGTGACATAGTACTGCGCGATTCTGCATAGTTCGCGCCGGTACGATCGTGTTCCAAGCGCCTCCCGCGCTTCATGCGGAGCCGAAATCTAAAAATCGTACTCGGAGGACCTTATGAGACTGATTACCGGGTTTTTTCTCTTCGTTGCCGTTAGCGTTTCAGCCGCTTGCAACTCCGCAGTTGCTCCCGCGGTGAACACCGCGAACGCGAACGTAAACGCAACAAACTCAACCGCCAATACGAATACTGCTTCAAACTCTGCGGCTCCGTCCAAGGAAGCATTGGCCGCACGCGAAAAGCAGGCGTTCGAAGCCTGGAAAGCAAAAGACGGAAAGTTCTTCGAGGGCTTTTTGGTCCCCAATTTCGTTATGATGAACGGCGCCTATCGCGGCGACAAAGCCGAGACGGCCAAAAGATACGCCGCGAATCCGTGCACGGTAGGGAGTTACACAATGTCGGACGAGCAGGTCACGAATGTTTCCCCGCAAGTCGCCGTGATAACAACGAAGGTGACCGCCGACATCACATGCGAGGGTAAAACGATGCCGAGCCCGGTTACGAGCGTGTCCGTATACGTTCGCGACGGCGCCGAGTGGAAGGGGGCATTTCACACCGAGATCCCGATCGCTTCGCCGCCCGCGAAAGCGGGTTCGTATGCCTCGCCGGGCCCTGCGACGGTGGGTCCGCCTTCTGATTCCGCCCTTGCCGCAACGCTTGTCGAGCGCGAAAGATTCATCTGGGACGCCTGGAAGACCCATGACCAGGCAAAGATCGAAGGGTTCGTCACATCAGGAGCGTCCGCGGTCGGGATGGGCGGCGAGCGGACGGCGACAAAGGCGGACATCGTGAAGGCCTGGACCGAGCCGTGCGACGTTAAGGACGTGAAACTTTCGAACGAGCACGCGAACGAGATCAGCCCCGGCGTTGCTCTCCTTTTATACAAAGGCACGGCCGACGGCAAGTGCGGCGACATGGCGGTGATGCCTCAATGGGCCATGACCGTTTACACAAAGGAAGGCGACACCTGGAAGGGAGCATTTTTCGTCGCTGCCCCAGCATAGGAAGGATGTTGAACCTCGCCGAGGAATCTCTTATCCTGAAGGACGTATTCTCTGAATATGTCCTTCTTTTTTCGCCCTAAGACATTGCGAATAAACTCCTTTGGAATTTGTCGAGGCGAACCAGCTTCGTGCCGCCGTCGTGCGTGTTTCCGGCGCACCGAGTGCATGAGCCGTATCCGCATAGCTCCGGAAATAAAGGCAGCGGTATCGATTTTGATCCTGGTTCAGTGCGTGTTCGCGCTCGCTTGCTATCAGCGGAAGCCCGCCGGACTTCACGCCCCGGCATCGAACGTGTCGGCGTTCGCAGACGTTATAAATATCAACACCGCATCGCCCGACGAACTTCAACGCATTCCGCACGTTGGCGAGAAACTCGCGTCGAAGATCGTTGAGCATCGAGAATTGAACGGGCCGTTCCGCCGCGTCGAGCACCTGATGCTGATACCCGGAATTTCGGATAAGCGTTTTCGAAAGATTCGGCCGATGGTGAGGGTGGAATGAATATGTCCTCTCCCCCGGACGCCGAGCCGAAGCGATTCTCGATGTTCCCGCTGCTGTGGCTTGCGATCGTCTTTAGCTCAGGAATCGCATGCAGTTGCTTGATAGATTTGGACTGGCGCGTCGCTCTTGTTTCGGCATCATTACTGATCGTTCTAGCACTTCTCGTACGCTACTCTTCAATTTCAAATTTCATAGTCGTTTCGGCGTTCTTCTTCGCCGGGGTGTTCTGTTACCAATTCGAGATCGGGACTATCGCAGACAATCGCGTCAGGCGTATCTATGACGAGAGCAGAATTGCTTCAGGGACGCCGGTGGAGATCGAGGGGGCGCTGATCGGGCGACCGGAACCGGCTTACGACGGCGCGTTTATCAAATTGGCCCTCGACTCAATGTCACATCGTCGGGCGGTGTTTCCCGCCTCCGGCACAGTTCGTTTGTTTCTGCCGCTCGGTACCGAAGAACAGATCTCAGATCTGAGATCTAAAGATTTGAGATCGGGTGACGTGATCCGCACGGCCTGCGAACTTATTCGGGAAGACCAGTATTTGAACCCGGGCGTGATGCCGCGGCGGCAACTTCTGGATCAGCAAGGGATCGACGCGACATGCACGGTGAAGAGTCCGCTGCTGATCGAGGTGGATGGTGAGCGAGGCTGGATTTCGCCGGTCGATGTCGTTTACGAACAGCGGCAATGGTTGATCGACGAATTTAGATCGCGGTTTTCAGTTTCGACCGCCGGCGTAATGATAGCGTCGCTGCTGGGCGACAAACATTTTTTAGATAAAGATACGGCTGACGTATTTCGAGACGGAGGAACGTTTCACGTGCTTGTGATTTCGGGACTCCACATTACGTTTATTGGCGGGATCCTGTTTTGGATCGTAAGTCTTTTTGGCAGGAACCGTATTTGGCAATTCGCGATAGTGTGTTCGGTACTTTGGCTATATACGCTGGCGGTCGGCGCGGAGGTGCCAGTGGTCAGGGCGAGCGTGATGTTCACCGCGTTGCTGCTGGGGCGGGCAATTTACCGAAACGGCACCTTACTGAATACTCTTGGACTCAGCTGTCTGATGTTGCTGGCGTGGAGGCCCGCGGACCTCTTCAATCCGTCGTTTCAGCTAACGGTGGTCAGCGTGTTTGCGATAGTCGGAATGGCATTCCCGCTGATCGAAAAGCTTCGAGCAATTGGCGGCTGGATGCCCGAGGCCGGATCGCCCTTTCCGCCGAATGTGCCCCGCGGCCTTCGGCGTTTCTGCGAGACGGTCTATTGGCGCGAACACGTATGGGCGATCGAACAAGGACAGCAAATCTGGGGGGCGCGAATAATGAAAGCGCCGCTCAGCAAAATTTCAGACGGAACGCGATGGGCAGTCGCGTGGGTGTTCGAGGGAATATTGATATCGGTGATCGCGCAGTTGTGGATGCTGCCGCTGCTGGTCTATTACTTTCATCGCGTGTCGCCCGCATCGGTAATATTGAATTTGTGGGTGGGAGCCGTGATGGCGGCGGAGAGCTTCGCGGCGATCCTGGCGGTCTTGTTCGCACAATTCAGCGAGACGTTGTCGATGCCGCTTGTGGAATTGACGAACTTTCTAAATTCACTGCTGGTAGAAGTGCCGCGGATA
>Ga0307410_10000133_pt1 | contig 26488 bp, 29 predicted proteins | sample 322Ometagenome_3_FD_203707 | JGI IMG/M metagenome (GOLD analysis project Ga0307410, IMG submission 203707) | Maize rhizosphere microbial communities from greenhouse at UC Davis, California, United States - 322HYB-O-3 | ecosystem: Host-associated > Plants > Roots > Rhizosphere > Soil | place... | reverse complement strand
GGCGAGGATCAGGCCGAGTGCGGTCTGCAGCACGAAGGTGACGACGAAGAACACGATCGTGTGCTGGATGGTCTTCCAGAAGATCGGGTCTTGGGCGATCCGGATGTAGTTCTCGGCTCCCACCCGCTCCGGATTCGGGTCGATCCCGTCCCAGTCCCACGTCGAGATGACCGCGGTGTACCAGATGCAGTAGTAGATCAGCCCCACGCTCAGGACCAGCGCCGGCAGAATCCAGTGGAGTCCTTGCGGTTGCAAGCGGCGGCTCCGCCTGCCGCCGCCTGCCGCGGGCGCGGGCTTTTCGCGAAGCCCGCGTTCCGCTATCGATGTTCCAGCCATCGCGTCGTACCCCTTGTCGGAGCGCTCGAGGAGCTACTGCGCCGCCGCCGCCGCCTCCTGCAGGGTGTTCGCCGCTTCCTCGGGCGTCGCCTTGCCGGTAGCCGTCGACTGGGCCGCCTGGAAGATCGCGTCCTGGACATCCTGGTTCAGGAGCGCGAAGCGAGGCTGCGTGACGGGGGCGACCTTGGCCAGCAGGTCCTTCACCGGCGCCTCCTGGGTCGCGGGATCGACGAAGTTGATCTCTTCGAAGTTCGGCTCGATGCCCTTCAACGCCGGCACGTCGTTCAACTGGTCGGCCACCGCCTGCTGTCCCGCCTGTGAGGTGGTGAGCCAGGTGACGAAGGCCTCGGCCGCCGCCTTGTCCTTGGCCTTGGTGGAGATCGACAGGCCGTAGTCAGCGTCACCGAACATCTCGCTGGTGTTGCCCCCGACGTTCGGGAACTGGATCGGCAGAATGGGGAACGGCTTTGCACCGGAGACACCGGCGGCCTTGAGCGCCGCTGTCATCGCCTTCTCGGTCGAGTACTGGGTGTACCAGGTGCCCATCATGACCATCGCGTACTTGCCAGTGAGGAAGTCGTTGTTGGCGTCCGGGTACTGCTGATAGCCGATTGCGCCCTCCTGCATGATGCCGCGGCTGAACAGCTGCTTCCAGATGTCCAGCGTCTTGACCATCGCCGGCTCATTCCACTTGGCCTCGCCCTTCGAAGCCTTGGTCCAGAATCCCGGCTCGACAGAGTTCGCGATCGCCTGCAGGGTGTCCTGGTCGAAGCCCTGGCCTGCCGCGCCCTGGACGAAGCAGCGCTGACTGGCCTTCTTGAACTCCTGGCAGACCTTCTCCCACTCGTCGACGGTTGTCGGCGGCTTCAGGCCGTGCTTGTCGAACAGGCCCTTGTTGATCCAGAGCGTGCCGGAGTAGACCGCGCCGACGGACAGGGCGGTCAGCTTCCCGTTCTTGTCGGTGAGCCCGCTGACACCCGCCGGGGCGACCTTGGACTGCCAGTCCTCGCCCAACGCCTTGGTGATCACCGGGGTCATGTCCTGGGCGAAGGACCCATACTTGGTGACGTAAGAGCCCGGCTGCATGTCAAAGACGTCCGGGCCGCTCTCCGACCGAAGCGCTGGGGTCAGTGCTGCCTGCCAGTCCGGGATGGAGACGAGCTTGAAGTTGATCTTGATGTTGGGATATTCCTTGTTGAACGCGGCGATGTAGCCGTTCGCGGTAGCGGTGTCGGTGGGCGTCCAACCCCACCAGTTGACGGTGCCCGACGTCGCAGGTCCGGTTGCCTGATTCTGATTCTGGCTCTCGTTCTTTTCGGCGCCTTGGCCGCCGCCACCTACCGGGCCGCCGCATGCGCCGAACGTTAGCGCGAGGCTAGCCAGACCCACTACCGCAAGCGACCGTAGAGACAGCTTCGTTTGGAGTGTGAACTTCATATTGAATCCTCTTTTGATCCACGTACGCCTAAGCAGGCCGATGCTTCGTCGGCGACTGGTACCAGTCGCCGATGCGGATGGCGTCGGGCGTCACCTACCCCAGGTTGTCCTGACGAAACTTCGCTGTCCTGACGCCTCGAGTCGCAGAGAAGCCCAACCCGCCGCGATAAGGCGGAACGATACTTGCCGGATTACATTCCGTCAAATTTCAGCTCGACGAACGAAACTTTCGCAATTTACTGGTGGGGCGGAACATCGGTGCTATCCCGCACCACGAGCGTCGTCGCCATATCAATCCGGGAGAAAGCAGGCGCCCGCTCTTGGGCAAGGTTGAGCACAACATGCACGGCCTGCTCGGCCATCTCGGCAATGGGGACGCGGATCGTGGTCAGCGCTGGTCCTGCCCATCGGGCGATCTTGAGATCGTCGAATCCAACCACCGACAGCTCCGAGGGGATTGGCACCCCAAGCGATCGCGCCGCCTCGTACACGCCGAGTGCTTGGACGTCGGAGGAGGCGAAGATCGCCGTCGGCGGCAGGGGCAAGGAGAGAAGCGCACGGCCCTCGATGAGTCCGTCGCTGTGGTGGAATTCGCCACGCCGCACGTACTTGGGGTCGAGCGGGATGCGCGCGGCCTCCAGGGCGGCTCGGAAGCCGGACAGCCGAGCTGTCGCGGCCATCATGTCCTCCGGGCCGGTGATGATTGCGATCTCGCGATGACCGAGCTCGATCAGGTGTCGCGTGGCGGCGTACGCGCCGCTCCAGTCCGCGGAGCCGATTGACGGTACGTCGGGAGCCGGTTGCTCCGTGGGGTCTAGCATGACAAACGGAATACTGCGTGAGCGAAGCTGCCGTTGCTGGGCATCCAGAAGATTGCAGGCGACCAGGATGACCCCAACTGGGCGGCGGTTCAGAACCCCCTCGATCCAGTCCAAGTCCGGCTTTTGGCGGTCGTTTGTCCCCGAAACCACCATGCCCACGCCGTGCTCACGAGCCAGCCGTTCGATCCCTGCGATGGCCTCGGCAGCCCATGAGCTGGCGATCTCAAAGCACAGCACCTCGATCAGCGGAGCATGATTTGGGCCTGGACTACGCCTGTTGTACTGGTGGTCCTGAAGGAGCGCTTCAATACGAGCACGGGTTTCTTCCGAGACGCCGCCGCGGCCGTTGAGCACCTTGGAGACCGTTGAGATGGAGACATCGGCGAGTGCGGCGACCTCGGCAAGGGTCGCCCGAGTAGTTGCCGGTTCCCCCGATGTCATCTCGGCGGACATGAACTCAGCCTACTTCTCGGCCCGCTTTTAACGCCCTTACCGGGGCCGGCTCCAGGCGGGCCGAATCCGCTGTTTCCTGAGCCCGGCGGGCCGAATCCGCTGTTTTCTGCGCCAGGACTGCCAGATTTGACAGCACTGTGGTGCCTCTCTAGCGTCGGAAACCAGGTCTGATTATCGGGTCCTCTGCAATAGATGAGCCCGCCAGCGACGTCCGCACAAGTTCCTTTGAGGAGGACAATCGTGGACCTCCAACAGCTCACCACCGGTGAGGTCGAGCACTTCCTCCGTCACGGATACGTGGTCATCAAAGACTGCTTCAATCGCTCTTCGGCGCAGGAGTGGATTGACCGCGCCTGGCTCCGATTCGGCTACGATCGCGACGATCCGTCGCAGTGGCTGGAGAAGCGCATCCACCTGTCAGCGCTTGCATCCGTCGACGCGCTGGAGTTCGCTCCCAAGGCCTTCGCTGCGGCCGTTCAGCTACTTGGAGGGGAGGAGCGGATCCAGCTGCCGTGGAACTGGACTGACGGCTTCATTGCCAACCTTGGCGTCGGAGGTGACAGCCCTTGGGCCCCGCCTTCGCCCGAGCTGGAGGGTTGGCACAAGGACGGAGACTTCTTCCGCCACTTTCTGGATTCGCCCGAGCAGGGACTCCTCACCATCGTGCTGTGGACCGACATGCACCACCAGGGCGGCGGTACCTTTATTGCGCCTGACTCGGTCCGGGTAGTCGCACGCTTCCTAGCCGAGCACCCTGAGGGCGTCATGCCAGGGGAATTTGATTTCAGCGCCCTCATCCGGCAGTGCCACGAGTTTGTAGAACTAACTGGAGACTTCGGTGACGTGGTCCTGATGCACCCCTACATGCTCCACGCGACCTCGCAGAACATCATCCAGCACGGCCGGCTCATCACCAATCCGCCAATCGCCTTGCGCGAACCGATGCGGTTCAACCGCAAAGATTCAGCAGAATTTTCGGCGGTGGAGACGGCCGTGTTGCGTGCGTTGGAGATCGACCGTTTCGACTTCCAACGGACCGGTGAACGCGAGACCGTTGTACCCGCGCGCGTCCTTGACCAACAGCGGCGCGAAGCTGCCGAAAGGAAGCGGCTGACGGCGGCTGGGGGCTTGTTTCAATAATTCTCTGGTTTATCGCGGGCTGACAGCTCCAGCTCAAGGGTTGTAGGCGTGGCCTCACCGTCTCGCAGGAGCCACCCCACCGTGCGACGAAGCAGATTCACGTGACCGGCGCTTTCGTACGACCGGATATCGTGGCCGAGGCCGTCGTAGACAACCCGAGCAGGTCCGGCCTCGCGTGCCCAGACGATCGGGTGGGCCTCGCCGTCGGTGAACTGCTCACACATGACAGTGATGTCGGAATTGGTGTGGAGATAGCTGTACCGCTCATCGAAAACGGAAAAGTCGGCCAGGTCACGGACGATCGGATGCGCGTCCGGGCGTACGACAACGGTGAACAGACCCTGTTTCGGATGCATGGTACGACCTGGCACCCAGTGCCCGCCGAGCATCCTGGACCACGTGGACATTGTGGTCATCGATGTGGCGCTGACGTGTACGCCAAGCAGCGCACCGCCGCGCTGGAGATGATCATCGAGTCCTCGCTCCGCGGCATCGATGCGCGATTGAGGTCGGGTCTCGCGAGGGTTTCCAATGTTGACGACAATCAGGTCGGGCTCACCGGGGTCGGCCAGAGTCTCTTCGACGGCGTCGCTGACGGTCACCTGACACCCGAGCTCACCGATGATCTCGGCCAGGCGCGATGATGTATCACCAAAGCGGTGCCACGGATCGCTGTAGTCACCGGCTCCGCTAATGATCAAGACCTCAGGCATCGCCTGGGATCTCTTTGCGTGATCGGTCGAGATTCAGCGGGTGCCCAGCAGATGTTCGATGGCAAGCCGCTGTACGCGGGCGAATCCGTAGCCCTGGGTGCGGGCGCGGTCGATGTCGAAGTCTTCGAACGCACTGCGGTCCTGCAGCAGCTCGTTGTACGTCTCGCCATCTCCCAGGGTGGACTGGGTCAATTCCGGAACCCGGGCGGCCTGCAGCGCTTCCTGCACCTCCGGGTCAGCCCGGAACGCCCGCGCCTTCTCTCGCAGTGATAGGTACAGCTCCATGTTCGCTCGAGCCGACTCCCACACGCCATCCATGTCCTCAGTGCGTAGCGGCTTGTAGTCAAAGTGTCGCGGCCCGTCGTAGACCGGGCCGCCGCCTGGTGCACCGTTCTCCAGCAGGTCCACAGTCGAGAACGCCTGCAGCAGGTCGCCGTAGCCGAAGACCAGGTCCTGGTCGTAGCGCGGGCCCTTCTGCCCGTTCAGGTCGATGTGGAACAGCTTGCCGGCCCACAACGCCTGCGCGATGCCGTGGGTGTAGTTGAGGGTGGCCATCTGCTCATGACCAGTCTCGGGGTTGATCCCGACCATATCGCCGTGCTCCAGCTCGGCGATAAAGGCCAGGGCGTGGCCGATCGAGGGAAGCAGGATGTCCCCGCGCGGCTCATTCGGCTTCGGCTCGATCGCGAACCGCATCGGGTATCCCCGCTCGATCACGTAGCCGGCCAGGGTGTCCATCGCCTCCCGATACCGGTCCAGGGCCGCGCGCACATCCTTCGCGAAGTCGACTTCCGACCCCTCACGGCCACCCCAGAACACATAGATCTGAGCGCCAAGCTCAGCCGCGAGGTCAATGTTGCGCATCACCTTACGAATGGCGTAGCGCCGCACGGTGCGGTCATTGCTGGTGAACCCGCCGTCCTTGAACACTGGGTCGTGGAACAGGTTGGTGGTCACCATCGGCACCACCATTCCAGTCTCGTCGAGGGACTGGCGGAACTCGTTGATGATCCGGTCCCGCTCTTGAGCGCTGCTGCCCGGCGGGATCAAGTCGTCGTCGTGGAATGTGATCCCGTACGCGCCCATTTCGGCCAGTCGGTTGACGGCCTCCACGGCGGCCAGGACGGGGCGGGTCGCCTCACCGAACAGGTCCCGGGCCTGCCACCCAACGGTCCAGAGTCCAAAGCTGAACTTGTCGTCGCGGGTAGGTGTGCGGTCCATGTCCTCGCGAGTGAGTGTTGCTGTCACGACTCCTCCTCAACTTCGTGGTCTCTACGCCAGCGATACCCGTTAGTCTGCTGCTTTCGTACGTTCCGTCTGGTCGCAATCCGTGCTCAGCCTTTGACCGCACCGGTAAGCCCACCGACGATACGACGTTCGAAGAGGCTGAAGAACACCAACGCCGGAATCATCGACAACGAGGTGAACGCAAGCACCTTTGCGGTGTCGACCGAGTACTGCGACGCGAAAGCCTGCACGCCTAGGGGCAGCGTGAAGGTGTTCTGGTTGTTCAGGATGAACAGCGGCAGTAGGTAGCTGTTCCAGCTTGCGATGAACGCCAAGATCCCGGTAGTGATCAAGCCGGGCACCGAAAGTGGGAGCACCATTCGCCAGAAGAAGCCGAGGCGGCTGCAGCGGTCGATGGCAGCGGCCTCCTCGATCTCTTTGGGAATCGCCTGCAAGAACGGAACCATAATGATGATCGTCGTAGGCAGCCCGAAGGCGATCTGGGGAAGGATGACGCCTGCCAGACTGTTCACCAGTCCTAGGTTCTTTACCAGAATGTACAGGGGCGTAATTGCAACCGTTATCGGGAACATCAGGCCTGCCGCGAATAGCGCGTACATCGCTCCCCGCCCCCGGAACTGGTACCGGGCAACGACGTAGCTCGCCATGACACCCAACACGATGACTCCGATGGTCGTGCTAACGGCAGCAATCGTCGAGTTACCGACCTGTCGCCAGAATGTGGCGCTCGTCAGAACGTCCAGATAGTTTCCGACCACCCAGGGATTTGGCAGTCCCGCCGGGTTAGCGGTGATCTGCGAATTGGTCCGAAACCCGCCGACGATGATGTAAAGGACGGGTCCGATCATGAGGGCGACCAGCACGAGGGCGGCGAAGTAGACGATCGGGTTGCCCCAGCGGCTTTCCTTCTTCGGCTTGTGTCGGGCCGGCACCACCGCTTGCGTGGCAGGCGCCGGTGTGGAATCAGTGGTCGTGGCCATGTCCTACCGTCCTGTAAGCGCTCCCTCAGTGTCCCGGCGCAGAACGAAACGCTGGTACAGGAGAGCTATGACCAGTGAGATGAGGAAGAGCACGACCGCCACCGCATTGCCGTACCCGTAGTTGCCCGCGTTGCGGCCCTCGGTGACCATGTAGGTCGCCATAGTTGATACGCCTGCAGTCGACGAGACGTACTGGCCCCAAATGATGTAGACGAGATCGAACAACTGCAGCGCACCGATGATCGACAGAAAGGCCCAGATACGGATGGTCGGCCCGAGCAGCGGCACGGTGATCATCCTTTGGGTCTGCCAGTAGGATGCGCCGTCCACCGCGGCGGCCTCGGACAACTCCTCCGGGATGTTCTGCATTCCTGCCAGGAACAAGATCACAGCGAACCCGACGTACTTCCAGGTCAGGATGAGCATCAATGTCCAGATGGCCAGATTCGGATTCGCCAGCCAGTCGCTTGTTAGCCAGCCCAGGCCCATCGACCTCAAGACGCCATTGATGGCACCATTCGTCTGAAGTAGAAGGCTCCAGCCGGTCCCGACGATGACCTCGGCGATCACGTACGGGACGAAGATGAGTACGCGGATGAGCGACTGGCCACGCATCTTCTGGTTGAGTAGCAGAGCGAAGCCAAGGGCAATCGGCCCCTGGATAATGAGCGACAGAACCACGATCACGAGGTTGTGCCACAGGGCGTCGTGGAACAAGCTGTCCTGCAGGATGGTGGCGTAGTTCTTGAGGCCGACAAAGTTGGTCGGCCGCCCAAAACCCTTCCAACGGAAGAAGCCGTAGTACGCCGCCATCACGACGGGGAAGATCACGAAGCCGACAAACATCAGAATGGCCGGGCCCGACAACACTGTGATTTCTAGACGTTGACCCCAACCGATACCGCGCCGCTTCCGGCGGGACGGAGGCCGCACAGGCTGCACGGTGCCTCCGTCCGGAAGGCGAGTCCCACGCGCACCCTCTTCGACCGCCAGGTTTTCGAGACCGAAATTGCTACTCATCGGTTGGCTACTTTCAGCCCTTCGCGGCGGCGTCGTTTACAGCCTTGATGATGCCTGCGACGTCACCCTTACCAGCGAGCAGATTCACCACACCGACGTTCAAGGCGTTGCCCACGTTCTGGCCGTATATCGTGTCGAGCCAGAGCGACACATACGGTGCCGAGTTATAGGCATTGAGCACCGCCTTGAGGTAGTCCTCCGTGACGACTCCCTGAGCTTCCTTGTTGACCGGCAAGGCCTGGAAGGCCTTGTAGTAGCCCTCCTGGACGTCCTTGGTTGCGATGAAGTTGAGGAAGTCGGTGCACTCCTTCGGCGCGTCGGCCGAGCACGAGTAGCCGTCGGCGCCGCCCATGATCGCGGCCGGGTCACCCTGGCCGCCCGGAACCGACACGAAGGGGAAGAAACCCAGGTCGGGCAGCGGCTTACTATCCGGCGTCAGGGAGCCGATCACACCCGGGTCCCAGGCGCCCATCAGTTCCATGCTGGCCTTGTGGTTGGCCAGCAGGCCCGCCGAGCTTCCCGCGCCCTGCTGAGCGGAGGTGGTCAAGAAACCCTCGTTGAACGGCTTTGTGTCGGCGAAGCTCTTGAGATCTTCCCCGGCCTTCGTCCAGCACGGGTCGCCGAAGTTCTTGTCTTTGGCAGCGGCGTCGAGCGCAGCTTGGCTGCATGCGCGCAGAGCGAAGAAGTAGTACCAGTGAGCGGCTGGCCAAGCGTCCTTGGCTCCGAGGGCGATCGGAGCATTGACAGCCTTGAGCTTGGTCACCGCAGCCTTCAGCTCGTCGATCGTCGTCGGCGTCGCCGTAACACCGGCCTTCTTGAACAGGTCCTTGCTGTACCAAAAACCGCCAGGCAGGATCGAGACCGGTACGGCGTACTGCTTGCCGTCGACTTGCCCGGCCTGCAGGACGGCGTCGCCCAGCGCCTGCTTTGTCTCGGGGGTGATGCTGTCAGTGATGTCCTTGACCTGACCCGCCTCGACCATCGCGGCCATCTTCCCGCCACCACGTTGGAAGAAGATGTCGGGTGCGCTGCCGGAGTTCAACGCCGTCTGCAGTTTGCCATCCAGGTCCTCGTTCTGGATTGCCTGAATATTGATCTTGACGTTCGGGTGCGCCGTCTGGAAGTCGGCAACCGTCTTGTCCCAGAACGCCTTGCCGTCGCCAGTTGTGGCGTTGTGCCAGAACTCCATCGTGACAGGGCCACCACCGGAGCTGGAGCCGCCACTCTCCTCATTGCCACCGCCGCAAGCGGTCAGGCTGGCAGCGCTCAACGCCACCATTGCAGCCACTGCCAAGGTCTTTCTAGGTGTCATGGATCTCACCTCTCGGTTGCGAAAGTTTCGGAGGTTCCGAAAGACCGCGTCAAAACTATGAATCGCCGGCGGGCCATGTCAAGGTATTAGACCCGAGTTACCCAGGGCTCTGTCCGGTAAACGTCCAAGCTGCACATCTTTTGCAGAGCAAAACGAACCGAAAGTTGTTAGTCGTGCGCCAACCCGTTGAGCATCGAGGAACTTCGAGGGCTACGAGAACCAAGCGGTACGGCAGTGTGCCTCTCGTTGTTGTGACCCGTCACATGGAACCGATTGCTTTGTTCGCGATAAGGTTGCGAATGAGGTCGGGCGCCCGAAAAGTTTCGAGCGCAGCGCAAAGCTGCAAGGAGAGCTTCGATGACGTCGCAATCACCAGCCTCTCAGGAGCAGCGCACGTCCCCATGGCATGACAGCGAGCGGCCCATCGCGGAGCGTGTGGAGCTCCTCCTTGCCGAGATGAGCCTGGAGGAGAAGGTAGCCCAGCTTGGCAGCAAGTGGGTTGGCAACGACAAGCCCGAATCAGACGCTGCCCTGACGTCGCCAGAAGCGCCTGAGACTGATTCCAACCAGACTCTCAATGTCGCACCCATGCAGGATGTGTTCGTCACGGCCGACTCACCGTCCCTGGAGGAGGCGAGCCGTCATGGACTCGGCCATCTCACCCGGGTCTATGGCAGCGCACCCGTAACTGCGGTCGACGGCGCCAAGGAGCTGGTCAGGCAGCAGCGGGTAGTCCTGGACTCCTCTCGTTTGAGGATTCCGGCCCTTGTCCACGAGGAGTGCCTGACTGGTTTCACGAGCTACGGAGCAACCGTGTATCCCGCAGCGATTGCCTGGGCGGCGACGTTCGACCCCGACCTGGTGGAGCGTATGGCCACCGCGATAGGCCGCGACATGGCCAGGCTCGGCATCCATCAAGGCCTCTCACCCGTGTTGGACGTGGTCCGTGATTACCGGTGGGGACGGGTCGAGGAGACCATGGGTGAGGACCCCTATCTGGTCGCGTTGTTGGGCGCTGCGTACGTACGCGGCCTGCAGAGCGCAGGAGTGATCGCGACATGCAAACACTTCGCCGGCTACTCCGCCTCGCGCGGTGCCCGCAACCATGGACCGGTGCCGATGGGCCGGCGAGAGCTGATGGACGTGATCCTGCCTCCATTCGAGGCCGCTGTCACGCAGGCAAGGGCGGGATCGGTGATGAACTCCTACGCCGATGTGGACAACGTGCCGGCCGCCGCAGACTCCTGGTTGCTGACCGACCTGCTTCGTGACCAGTGGGGGTTCGGGGGAACGGTCGTGTCGGATTATTGGGCCGTGCCCTTCTTGGCAACGATGCATCGAGTCGCAGCAAACCTTGACGATGCGGGTGCGCTGGCCCTGGCCGCCGGCATCGATGTGGAGCTACCAGACACCATTGGCTTCGGAGCCGGCCTGTTGGACAAGGTGCGTTCGGGTGAGTTGCCGGAGAGTCTGGTCGACCGTGCGGCACGGCGGTTGCTGCTCCAGAAAGCGGCACTGGGGCTGCTCGATTCGGACTGGAGTCCTGAGCGCTCAGTATCGGCGGCCGGCGATATAGACCTCGACTCGGCGGAGAATCGGGCCATAGCTCGGGAGATGGCCGAGCGATCGGTCGTGTTGCTGGATCCCGGGTCGGCGCTGCCGCTTCTGGGTGAGGGCCGCCCGCCGCTGAAGAAAGTCGCGGTGGTCGGTCCGTGCATAGCGGAGCCGCGGACTTTCATGGGCTGCTACTCCTTCCCTAATCACGTGCTGCCCCAACACCCTGACCTCGGATTGGGAATTGAGGTGCCTTCTGCTCTGGACGGGCTTCGAGCCGAGCTGAGCGAGATTGAGATCTTCTACGCCCCCGGGTGCGAGGTCTCGAGCACGGACCGCTCGGGCTTCGCCGACGCCTTGTCTGCTGCTCAGCAGGCGGACGTGTGTGTTGCCTTTGTGGGTGACCTGGCCGGAATGTTCGGCCGCGGCACCTCGGGTGAGGGCTGCGACGCTGAGGACCTGCGGCTTCCCGGCGTGCAGGCCGATCTACTCGACGCGTTGCTCAAGGTGGGTACGCCGGTCGTGATTGTCGTCGTCTCGGGCCGTCCCTACGCTCTCGGCGAGGTGCATGGGCGAGCGGCTGCTCTCGTCCAAGCCTTCATGCCGGGCGAGGAGGGCAGCGACGCGATTGCGGGTGTGCTTTCGGGCAGGATCCAACCGAGCGGCCGCTTGCCGGTGCAAATACCCCGCCGCCCGGGAGGTCAGCCCGGAACCTACCTACAGCCGCCACTCGGTGTGGAGAACGCCGGCACTAGCAACCTCGATCCCACGCCGCTATTTCCCTTCGGGCACGGTCGCTCGTACACCACATTCGAGATCAAGAACCTCCGGCTGAGCAGTACTGAGATCCCAACCGACGGTGAGGTTACCGCCACCATATGGGTCCGCAACACCGGGGCCCGGGCCGGAGAAGAGATCGTCCAGCTCTATCTGCACGACGTCATTGCCAGCGTAACCCGACCGGTGAAACAGCTCGCTGACTTCAGCCGGGTCTACTTAGGCCCGGGCGAGGAGGCTGAGATCTCGTTCCGGTTGGATGCGGACCAGACAGCCTTCACCGGTCGGGATCTGCAACGCATTGTTGAGCCCGGGGAGGTTGACATTCTCGTTGGCCACTCATCCAGCGACCTGCCATGTCACGCCCGGGTACTGCTGACCGGGCCGACCCGCGTCGTGGATCGCCAGGGTGCCCGGTCACAAGGGTAAACTCCGCGGGCACACCGCCTAAGCGCCTAGGAGGGTGCGGTGCCGTCCAAAGAAAGGTCGTCGACACTAGCTGATGTTGCAGCATCGGCTGGCGTGTCTATCGCGACCGTGTCAAAGGTGCTGAACGGACGGGCTGACGTCGGCCGGGAAACCCGAGCTCGGGTGCAAAGCATCCTCCAGCAGCACGATTACGTCGGGCGCAGGTCAGAGCCGGTGGATCACGCATTGAAGGGCGCGACGGTGGAGCTCGTCTTCCATGGCCAGCTCTCCAGCTACCACGTGGAGGTCCTCCGGGGCGTGGTGGAGGCAGCTACTCAGGTTGGCGCAACCGTCGCGGTCAGCGTCCGCCCACGCAAACTGCGGCCGGGTATCAAACGCTCTGTCGAGTGGGTCCGGGAGGTGACCGCGTCAGGGCGGTCCGCAGTGATCGATGTGGTAGACGATCTTCGGCAAGGTGATCTGGCAGCCCTCACTCGGGCTCGCCTCCCCCTCGTCGTCATCGACCCGCTCCGCCTACCGCAGCGACAGGTCACCAGCGTCGGAACGACCAACTTCTCCGGCGGCTTGACAGCGACCCAACACCTGATCTCCCTCGGACACCAGCGCATCGCCTACTTAGGCTCGAACGCCGCCTTTGCCTACAACCAAGCCCGGCTGCACGGGTATAGAGCTGCCCTAGAGGCGGAAGGCATCGCCGTCCCGAGCGGGTATGCAGCAAACGTCGGGTCGCGTTTCGAAGATGGGCTTGCCGGAGGCGGCGTACTGCTTAGCTTTGCCAAGCCGCCAACCGCGATCTTTGCCGTGACGGATGAGTGCGCTGCGGGGGTCATGGAAGCGGCAAGGGTCAGAGGTCTGCAGGTTCCCAAGGACTTGAGTATCGTCGGCTTCGACGACACGCCAATCGCCCGGTTGCTGTCGCCGCCGCTGACCACTGTCCATCAGCCGCTCAGGGAGATGGGAGTGGTGGCTCTGCGGACCGCGCTACGCCTGGCGGCAGGCGTGACAATCGATTCACACCACGTCGAACTTGCGACAGAACTCGTCGTGCGCAGCTCCACTGCGCCGCCGGCGAGCTAAGGCGCAGCACTAACCGAGCTAAGCCAGCACTAACGCAGTGCTCGCAGCCTTTACCGATGCCAGTTAGGACACCTTCGGTTAGATCGGTTCTGGTCGATGACTTCCGAGTACTCAGCGGCCGTTTAGGAAGTGGGTTTGCAGCACGGATTGGTAGCGGGCGTTGATCTCCTGAGCCGCAGCCACATCCTCGGACGTCGGCTCCTGCTCGCTCACGTACGGCACCGGCCAGTCGGGCATCCTACCGGTGATGGCCCACGCGGCTTGCTTCGCGGCGCCGACCGCAACGCTCTCGAACGGCTCGGTAGAAGCGATCGGTAGGCCGAAAACCGCCGGGGCGATCGCTCGTACTGCAGCCGACTGAGCGGCGCCCCCGGTGAGCGTGATGCCGCTGATCTCACCGATCTCGGCTCGCAGAGTCTGCAATCCGTAGGCCAAGCTCCACAGCACCCCTTCAATCGTGGCTCGCGCGATGTTGGCCGGCGTCATGTTGGACAAAGTGAGGCCGACAAGCTGACCGCGAGCGTTCGGTAACGGCGGCGTCCGCTCGCCCTCCAGATAGGGAAGAAACACCACACCGCCGCTGCCCGCAGGCGCGGACATGGCGGCGGCGCTGAACTCGTCCAGAGTCAAGCCGAGCATGGTGGCCGTGGCAACTAGGTTTCGAGCACCGTTCAACGTGCAAACCAGCGGTAGGAATTCTCCAGTAGCGTCGGCAAACCCAGCGACCACACCCGAGCCATCATGGGTCTGTTCGCCGCTCATGGTGAAGACGGTGCCGCTCGTTCCTACTGACACGGCACCCATGCCACGGCTGATCCCTAGGCCCAGTGCGGCGGCCATGTTGTCGCCGGTACCGGGAGCTAGCGCCACGCCGCTCGGAGTGGTGCCAACGATCTCATGTGGTGCGGCTACTCTCGGCACTGCCAGGTCGTGACCGATGCCAAGCTCGATCAGGTCACGGCGGTAGGCGTTGGCCGACGCGTCGAAGTAGCAAGTGCCGGATGCGTCGCCCCGGTCGGTCACCGGATCGAACGATCGTCCGCCGATCTGCCAGGTTAGCCAGTCGTGGGGAAGGACCACACCGGTTGTCCGGGCAGCATTGTCCGGCTCACAGCGGGCCAGCCAGCGGATCTTGGCTACTGTCATGGAGGCGACGGGAACGGTGCCGACCGCATCCGCCCACGCTTGCTGCCCGCCCAGCTCGGCGATGAGGTCAACCGCATCTGGAGCCGACCGATTGTCGTTCCACAACAGCGCGTCTCGTACGAGCTCGCCGGAGTCGTCCAGGGTCACCATGCCGTGCTGTTGTCCGCCGACTGCCAGTGCCTGGACCCCCTCCAACAGCCCAGCGTCAGCAGTTGCCTTTTGAAAGGCACGCAACCAGGCGTCAGCGCTGACCTCGGTTCCATCGGGATGCGCGGCTCGATCTGACCGCTCTCGAGGTCGCAGACGACGACCTTGCAGGACTGAGTAGACGAATCGACGCCAGCTACCATCGTGGGACCAGTGCTCACTTCCGACCTCCCTGCTGCCCCAACACACTCCGCTTAATGGTTTCGCCAGCTATAAGTCGGAGTCCAGCCGAACAGCGCCTTCATTTTGGTGCAGTCGAACGCGGACCTCGGATCCTGGTAATCGCTCGCGAAGCGGTCGTAGCCGTCGTAGTACTCAGCCATCAGCTCGCGCAGTCCGAGCTTGGCCCGGGTATCGGCTGCCGCGATCAGGCACACCTCGTGGCCGCTGCTCTTCCCTTCCAGTGCTGCGCGGTAGGCAGTACCGACATCGCGGGCGTCGATGTAGCTCCAGAAGTTAGCCTTGCTGAGGCTCGGGTCGTCCCACTCGTCCTGGAACCGGTCGTAGCCGTCCGGAGCGATGACATTATTAATGCGCAGCCCTACCCAGGCGGTCTGCGGGTAGCGGACCGCTACCGACTCCGCGATCACTTCGCTGATGTACTTGCTTAGGGCGTATGCATTCGGGGACGGATACCGCTCGCTCTCATCGAATGGGATTTGTGTGGGAGCTGTGCCCTCGGTCAGCAGGCCGGTCGCCATCTCACTCGAGGCGTAAACGACCCGCGCAACCCCGAGATCGCCGGCCGCCTGCATAAGGTTGTGGGCGCTCAAGACGTTGTTGTCAAAGACGTCGATCTGCGCCTGCCCGGTCGGGGCGGGGTTCGCCGCGAGATGACAGATGCCTTCGGGACGGAACTGGAAGAGTGCATCGTAGACTTTGCCCGCGTCCGCCAGGTCTACCCTGCAGAACTCTGTTGGCAGCTCCAGCTCTGGTCGGCTGACGACGTCGAAGTTCACGACCTGGTGTCCGACCTCCGCTAGCAGACGGACTACCCACCGTCCGGCCCGTCCGGTTCCTCCTGTCACGACGACGCGCATCTATAACTCCCATTCATCGTCTTTCAGCCGAGCTGGGCACGCCCGTCGGCGAGCCACGAGACTCCCACGATCGCGACTCTCCACGACCACTGTGTGTGCGCTGCGAGGCTAGCAGGATGAGCGCAGTGTGTGATCATGCAGGTGATGCGCTCCCCTTCCCGGTCGGCGGGGTGCTGCTGACGGGCACTGGCATCGTGCCGGACGCGATTGCCGAGCGAGCTGAAGCGCACCACGTACGAGCTTCGACTTCTCTGCGGCGGTGCGCTCATGGACCTCGGCTACTACCCGATCCACTCTCCAGCGGCTTCCCGTACAACTCGGCGCCCCACTGATTGCAGCTTGGAGATCCAGGGCTCCACTGAGAAATCTCTGCGTCCTCGGCCCGATGTGACAGCGCCGGCCCGACTCCGGCTACCTCCATGGCCGGGCAGGCGATGATGAGAGGCTGCCTGAATGGACTTCACTTATCTCGGCCGTACCGGCCTTCGAGTTTCCCGGCTTTGTCTCGGCACGATGAACTTTGGGCCTCGAACCTCGGAGGAGGACGCCCACATCATCATGGACATCGCCCATGACGTGGGAATTAACTTCTTCGATACCGCCAACCGCTATGGGAGCGAGCCGGGCGAGACTGAAACGATCATCGGCAACTGGTTCGCCAGCGGCGGCGGTCGGCGGGAGCGGACGGTCATCGCCACGAAGGTCTATGGCGAGATGGGGAGCTGGCCCAACGAGGGCAAGTTGTCGGCGTTGAACATCCGCCGGGCGCTCGATGCGAGCTTGCGTCGGCTGCAGACCGATTACGTCGATCTTTACCAGTTCCACCACGTTGATCGAGACACCCCCTGGGAAGAGATTTGGCAGGCGATCGAGGTGGCGGTGCAGGCGGGCAAGATCCTCTACGCCGGCAGTAGCAACTTCGCTGGATGGCACATCGCCGATGCGCAGGCCGCCGCTGCCAGGCGAAACCTGATGGGCCTGGTTAGCGAACAATCGCTGTACAACCTGCTCGTTCGCGACATCGAGCTCGAGGTCATTCCGGCCGCGGAGCACTACGGCCTCGGGATTATTCCCTGGTCACCGCTGCAGGGCGGCCTCCTCGGCGGGGTGATCAAAAATGAAGACACTGGCGTGCGGCGACTTGAGGGCCGCGCGGCGCACAGCCTCGCCGAACATCGGAAAGAGATCCAGGCGTACGAGGACCTGGCACAGGAGATCAGCGCGGAACCAAGCACGTTGGCGCTGGCCTGGCTGCTCACCCGGCCCGCGGTAACCGCACCCATCATCGGCCCGCGAACCCGTGGCCAGTTGGACAGCGCCCGGCCTGCCGTGGAGCTCAGTCTGTCGCCGGAGCATCTACGCCGCCTCGACGAGATCTTCCCCGGTCACAAGCCCGCGCCCGAGGATTACGCCTGGTAGCCGGTCGGCGCATGGGTGGCAATGCCTCGCGCCCTTTCTCGGTCATCTGGCGGAATGCGTTCCTTCCATCTCTCAATCACCGCGCTCAGCACCCGTAGAGAACCTGCAGCACGAAACTCCAGCAACAAACGCGCGACCTGCCGTTTCTCACTGCGCCTATCCGCGGCTGGCTAGGCATGAATGACGCTCAACGATGCCCACTCCCCCACTTTGCAAGCAAGGGGTTAGGGGTGGTTCGAGTCCCCTTGGCTCCACCAGAGAACCCCTAGTCCCACCAGTGGAACACCTAGTGAGAATCATGTTCCGTCATCCACCCAAACACCGGAGACCGGCCGCCGTTCAGGAACATTTCAGGCACCGCCCCCAACCACGGCCCCGAGGGCGCTGGCAGCGGCTCGTGCACCCTTCTCGGTCCGCTGAACATAGATCGCGTGATAGACGGGCACCGTATGACCGAGCAAGGACGCGGCCGACGCTGGCGGCACTCCAAGATCTTCCAACTTTGCGGCCAGTGTGTCGCGGATGCTGTGGAGCCGAACCACTGGCAGCCCAGCCTCACGACACAGCCTCCGGAAGTAGTCCAAATACAGCTCTGGCCGTACCGGCTCTCCCAGAGCGTTGAACAGGACTGGCCGGTCTCCTGATATCCCGGCCCCCATAGCCAACCTGTCAGCCGCCTGGCGGGCCTTCAGAGCCCGCAGGAGCGCCACGGATCCGGGCTGCAGATCCTCCACAGCCACCGTCCGCCGGGACGCCTTGGATTTGGGATCGTCGGTTGCGGTGTGGCTTCCACCGTCCAGGGAGACTCGGCCGCATCACGGCTGGCGTGTTAGTCAACGTCTCATACATCGAAGGTGAACCCATGGAAACTAAGACATCACTAAGGCCCGTAGAAACGGCTCCAAGCCCGTACAGAGACGGTTCAGGCATTGTCCTAATTGTGGGCGGTGGCTCTCCCTCACCGATGCTGGACGCGTCCCGGTGCATGATTGCTCGGCCGGTGAATGTCCGGGGTCGGGCGAGGGATCGTGGCCGAAGAGGTAACGGACAACCGCTTCACGATCAAGACCGACAAGCCCAACGTGCGGGTGTCATGGCAAATTACCGGTATCCGTCAGGATGCCTGGGCGAACGCTCATCGCATAGAGGTCGACGTCGAAAAGTCCGAGGGCCAGCGGGGAAAGTATTTGGCCGCGAAGGAGCATGGACAGCCAGGTGCCCGGCTAATCCAAGCCGAGGTTGGACGAAATAGCCGGGTGAGTGGGTTGATGTGTGGGTTGAGGATTGACCGCCGATGGGTAAATGGGTGCGCATCTGGCGGGCGTTCAAGGACGCTCCTTCTGGGACCAGGAACCGGTCACTGCAGGTGCCGGTGAGCGGGGCCGCATTCGGGAGCCGCAGTACATTCCACCCGAGCCAGAGCGGCCGGAGTCGGAGTTGTCACGCAGGCTGCGTTGGGACCTGGCTGGATTGATTGAGCACTTGTTAGCGCATTAAGCGGCCTAAGCGTTCCACCTAGTCGGGGCATGGTTTTGGTGTTGATGCGAGCACTGTGAGAGCGGATGGATCTGGTCCGGTTTGGCCCATTCCGGTTGACATTTTTTAAAGGGTTTTTGACTAATGAGAGGAAGCGGGTTATCACAGTCGGGGCCACGTGCTTGGGGGCAATAACGATCCGGCGACGAAAGACCCCGTGAGCTGCCTGCATCCGACCTGTCCAGGATCCTTGCGACGTGACAGATGCATACACACAGGCTCTCGCGGACCTAGAGCGTCGGCGCGGACTCCGAGAGATCACCGACGAGCAATACCTCGAGGCAAAGGGGAAGATCGAGGTCGAGCGCTACAAGGCCGGCAAGTCGGTGCGGATATTTGCGGGAACTCGGAGGATCCATTAGACGTAGATTCATGAGCTAGTCGAACCGATTCGCCTAGTCACAGACCAGTTCGATTACTTCGACCTCTAGGTCGGCGCTCGGATCTGCCGTTGCCCGGGATCTATGTGCCACCACGGATTGGAACGAGTAATGGCCGTGTCCCGAGACGTCACGAGCACGGTGTGCGACGTTGCGGGCCTTGCTGCGATCAGTGCGGCTGGGTTCGTCATCGCGCTGTGGCTTGGCTGCTCTTGGCTTGCCGGCCTGGCCTGAAAGGAGCGAAGGGCGCTGAGTAGCGCTTTCGCACCCGAACATGGAGTAACCGGAGCGAGCGAAGACTTGTTACGGTGCCATGGAAGGCACTCCCAGGGCTCTCGTGCGTGGCTCTCTTCCACCAGAATCGGGAACATGTTCCTAATAGATATGGATCTCGATACCAGCCAGTACAGCGACGCAGATCGTCGTCCAGTTGATCAGCCAATCGAGGTCGAATCAGCCACGTGGTCGCCAGGCGGCACGCTCGACTGGTGGGTCAAGGAGCGTCAGCAGTGGTTGGGCCCGGGTACGCGGGCCAGACGGTCGTCAACGGTGAATCAAAGCTTCTGATCTTCGCTCGTCGCAAGAGGGCAAATAACCGTGGATTAAGTCCGGTTGCTGCTGCGCCCAACGATTTCGTCGATCACTAGGGCCAGACCGATTCCAACCATCCAGATGTCCTTCGAGATGGCGATTCCCTGCTCGGTAGGACGAAGAGAGCCTTTCTTCCGAAGACCCGGTGTCCGCAGGTAAAGCCCGAGCGTGGCCAGCGCGAAGGCGGTCAATGCAGCGCCCGCAAGCCCCGGTGGGACCACTGGCAACACTAAGGCCACACCAATGGCGGTCTCCGCCGCAGACAGCAAGCGCGTGAACCGTCGAGCGTCGAGCTTGCGCAGGAACGGATAAGTTCCAGTGGCAAAGCCGTGAAGTTGTGCGGCGGTTGCCTCATCAGCGCCGGCCTTGGATAGCCCAGTGTTAAGGAAGTACAGACCGGTAAGCAATCGGGGCGGCAGGTGCCACGGCTCCACGCGTACCTTCATCAGGCGCCTCCAGACGGTATGCCCAAGCAGCCCGATACTACGCGGGCCAGTTAAGGCCCAGTCAGGCGGCGGTGGCCGACATACCCCGACCCTGGCTCACCAGGCCTTCGTCACGCCGCGCATCGTATCGAGACCAAGGGGGAGACCAGACGATCCCTCCCGTTCGGTGAGCAGCAACTAGCTCCCCATCACGCTTGCAGTCTCGATGCAGGCTTCCACGGCAGAGGCCTCGTCGGACTCCGAGAGTTGGTCGCGGTAATCCTGTATTGACGTCCCTGATTCCCCTGTCATCCCGGCCAGGGTGTGGAAGTTCTTGAGCGCGTCATCGTTGACCCCGATGAACTCGATCAGGTCGTCATCGGTCGCAAGGATCGGAACGGCCGGACCGTCTGGGGTTGAGACATCAAGGGCGATGATCCGAGTCATCCTGGCCAGGCCCCCGTTGAAGTCACGCAGCTCGTCAGACAGCGGTAGGGCTGCGGCCCCGGTGATGTCGATCTTCTTGCTGTTGGCAGCAAACGTGATCGCTTTAACGTCGGCCTTGCTGAGCTTGTCGCACTCCGTCCGTTCTTCGGTTGACTCGGGCGCTTCGGTGGCCGGTGGCGGCGCCTGTGTGACCGGCTGTATTGGCGTTGGCGTAATGCTGTCCGCTGGTGGGCTCCAGGCGCACCCTGCTGTGCCCAGTGCGGCTGCCATGACCGTGGCTGCAATGACCCTGCTGACCGTGTTCATGCCACACGTTCCTCGCACGTGGCGATGGAGAAACCGCCGCTCGCGGTGTTCTGCGACATCACCACACCGTTGACCTTGATCCGACACGTGAGCGTCCCATAGCTCTGCGAGTTCTGGCCTGAGACGTACACGAAGTCGCCGAGTCCGAATTCGGTGAACGTGAGCCCGGGCGCATTGGTTTCTTGGTCCATCATCGGCACGTCGATGTCGGATTGTTGTGATCTGCCGGTGGGCGTTTGCATGGTTACGTCCGCTTGCTTGGTCGTGCCATCGAGCTCGTAGCGCACGGCGTAGGTCTGCACCGGTGCCGGCGTACGCCGGCGTTGGTGGTTTCGAAGCACAGCCTGCCGTTGCTAGTGCTGTTGCGACGGCCGGGATCGCGACGGCCGCCTTGATCGCGTTCATGGTCTGGTCCTTTCAGGGCTGGGTTGTTTTCACGCGTCACCAGATCGTGGACGACGGGTTCGCGGGTGGATTGCGGTAGTCGGTTCAGGCGCCGCCACAGGGCCGACGTCATGGTGACAGATCCGCTCCCGCACTGCTCGCAGTAACAGGAAATGACGATGCTTAAGCGTGGCCGTGTTCGCTGATTGCTCACTGCTTGTAGGCCTTCGTGGCGGCCAAGGTCACGGAGGCCTCTGCCAGCAACCGCATGATTGTCGCAGCGGTGCTCGGGTACTGCCCGGCGTCGACCACGGTGGGCCGCGTGGGCCATAGCAATTGGACGACGACGCTGGGCCGGCCTGGTGGTGCGGGCTGGATCAGCAGGATCTAGAGCTGATCGCGGCCATCGATCATGCCGGTGGCCAGTTGAGTAGTTTTGTTCACGGGTGGACTCCTAGTTCTGGTAGGTGTTCGCCTAGCCCGGCCGGTGTTTGCGGCACTGGTCGGCACGTTTGTCAATACCTGGTCTTGCTCAGTTAAATGATCTTGGACATCACTCCTTCCGTTTCAGGTGCGTTCCAGTTCGCTGCACGACATTGGCATAGACGAGATGGCATGCCAGGGGGCTGAAAATGGCCGTTGACTAGGTAACCTGATGCGGCCTGATTCGCAAGCAAGGGGTTAGGGGTTCGAGTCCCCTTGGCTCCACACTAGTCAGAGCTGGTTTCGAATGCTTCAGTGAACCTGTTCAGATTGAGTACAGCAGCAAAGTACAGCAACGACTGTGCCGCTCAACGGCCTTCAAGTTCCTCGCCGAGCCGCCTTAACGTCCTCGAAGTGGAGTCACTGCTGACTTGACTCTATCCATCTGTCGTCACCGCAATCTGGCTGTGTCGCAGGATCTGCATCGCCACCCGAGGATGGACGTCCAAGGCGACCAGAAGTGAGGCGCAGGTCTTACGAGTTGCGTGAATCGTTGTAACGGGAACGCCAGCCTTCCTGCCTTTCGATGTGCTGGCCTAGCGCCAGCAGGTTTGCTGAACGCGAAGAACGATATCTGCATAGAGATTAGGCACTAATGCCGATGCAGGTCATTTCTCGCTTGAGCGATGGTTATGGCGTAATTGCAGAAACATCGGATTTCTGCATGACTAAAAGGAGGAAGGGCCATGTTGAGCAGAAGCAGGGCCAAACAATCGGGAATTCAACGGAAGAGCCGTCGCGCCGTATGGACTGGTGCCACGGCGTCGGCTCTTGTTGTCTTGGCAAGCGCAGCGGCCAGCCCCGCAATAGCCGTGCCTGGTGGGGCGCGCCAAGTTCACGTCGAGGGTCAGCTCATTCCAGTGGAGCAGAGCCATGATGTTTACCGAGTGACCGGTGGTCTAGTGGGCACATACAAGCTTCGGAGTGAGCGAGTCAGCTACGCCTGGACCTACTGGGACACGCAGATCCGGGACATCGAGGGAACTGCATCCATGAGGGCCTGCGTTGACCAGAACCAGAATCAGGGTTGCGATCCGGCAGAGCCGTCGGGTGATCTGAGGCTCACCTTCGACCGTGTGGCCAGCTTCGACACCGGGTCCGGCCGGCTGCTCGAAGGCGTCTCCACCCATCAGCTCAGCAGCGGTGAGCGTTTCAGTGGTGGCGTCTTGACGACTCGGGAAATCCCGGTGCATAACGGCGACGGGGTTGTGTTGAGGTACGAGGGCGACCTGGAACTCACACAGCCTACGGTTAATTCGAAGCGAGCAGAATAAGACGGTTGATATCCCGAAGAAAGTGCGGGCGAATGGCAACTCTCGTTCGGCGAAATGTGCAATTCGCCAGCACTTTCTCGCGGGGTTTTGGGACTGTCGCTATAAGAAGGTGCGGGATAAGCTCGTGCTGGGTGAGCAGAATCACGTGTCCACATCGGCATATTTGCCTAACTTTTCGGTGCCGACGAAAGGTGACGCGGGGAGGTGCCCGGTCATGACCGTTGACAAGGAGCTCTTCGGCGACACCCTCCCGACGTACCTGACCCGATTCGTCGGTCGAGATCGAGAAATCGCGACGGTGCTGTCACTGCTGCTTCCCGGGCGGCTTGTAACGATTTGTGGCGTCGGAGGCGCCGGCAAGACTCGGCTGGCTATCGAAGTGGCAAAGCGCAGCCGGGCAGGTTCCGGCACGATGCACGACGCTCGCGAGGTGTACTGGGTGCCGCTGGGAGCGGTGGTCGATCCGACCGAGGTGCGAGCGGCGGTAGCGGCGGGGGTTGGTCTTCCGGGTCAGCTAGGTGATCGGCCACTGGCTCCGATCGTGAGAGCACTGACAAACCGGCGCGCACTGCTCGTAATGGATAACTGCGAACAGGTTGCCAGTGCTTGTGAGGAGCTGATCGCCGCACTGCTCACCTCCTGTCCGACGGTGACCGTGCTCGCGACCAGCCGCATTCCCCTTGAGCTGCCGGTCGAGAAGGTGTTCGCGATTCCGCCGATGGGTGGCGGGGCGCTCCGGACAGATCCGTTTGACAGTGATGCGGTCGCGCTCTTCTTGGACCGGGCAAGCTCGGTTGCGGGCGCCTATGCGCTGACGGAGCACAACGCGAAAACCCTCGGCGAGGTCTGTGACATGCTGCACGGCCTGCCGCTGGCAATCGAGCTTGCCGCCAGCTGGATTCCCGTTCTGTCACCGCGCGACCTGCTTGATCATCTCCGGCAAGCTGACATCGCTTTGGCGTCGGACACCGCCCTCGTCGAAGATCGTCATCGCAGCCTTGCGATGATCTTGGACAGCTCCTGGTGCTGGTTGAGCGCAAGGGAACGTACGGTGCTGAGCGCGTTGGCAATCTTCGTCGGCGGTTTCACCCGAGAAGCGGCCGAGGCAGTGGCCGACGCTGATCTTGGCGTGCTGGCCGCGTTGGCGGAGCGGTCGCTGATTCAACGATTGCCTGATGCGCAGGGTGGGTCCCGCTTCCAGGTACACGAGCTCGTCCGTCACTACGCATTGCGTCAGATAGAAGACGACCGCGCGATTCGGAGCCGGCACTTTGCGTACTTCCTTGAGCTTGTTGAGAGTCGCGAGACGTCATGGAACACCCAGTTGGAGCCGCTGTGGTCCGATCCCATCCAGGCAGATCTGGCCAACATGAGCGCCGCCATGACGTGGGTCTTGGACCGGGGCGACGCCGAGGGAGCCTTGCGACTTGCCGTCGGGCTCGGCCGGTTCTGGCCATTCTCTGTTTCTCCGGCCCCCGTCCGCCTGGGGCGGCTGAAGACCGCGCTAGCACTGCCATGGTCGCCATCAGGTGTCATCGGCATTCGCGCCAGAGCACGGGCGTACTGGGAATCTGGCGTACTGCAGTGTCGAACGGACCCAGCTGCCGCCCAGGATCTGCAGCAGCAGGGACTCGTCCTCTTTCAAGAGATCGGTGACGAGGCCGGCGTCGCAAACTGCATCCTGAACCATGGCGCCGCCAGCCTCATCCTTGGCGACTTCCAGCGAGGCCGGCGCGAGATAGCTGAGAGCTTGGCCCGTTGGAAAGCCTGTGGTGACGCACTAGGTGTCGTCTGGGCCTACGACCTATTGGGAATTGCAGCATTCGTCATCGGTGATTACGCCGAAGCGTCGTCATATTTGCGCCAGAGCGCCACCCAATTCGAGAGCCTGGACGCCCCGCTCGGGGCGTGTCACGCGCTGGTTGATCTTGGTTTGTCGCTTCGTCATGAGGGCACGCTGCCATCTGCGCTAAATGCGTACCGGCGGGCCCTGCGGTATCAGCTGGAATATCGGTTTACGACCGAAACTGCCGATACTCTCGATGGCCTCGCAGTGATCGCGGCCGCGCTCGGTCACCTGGACCTGGCCGCGAGCCTGTTCGGGACGGCTGTCGCATGGCGGGAGACCTACCACCAGGAGCAGTGGTTTCCCATGCCCACCGATTTCGGTGAACGAGCCGACAGCGTACGCCGCCGCCTCGGTGAACCAGCCTGGTTCGAGGCGTACGAGGCCGGCATGAAGCTGAACTCCGAGCAAGCCATGCAGCTTGCGGAGGAAGCTGTCAGTAGTTTGGAAAAAGAGCTTCAGCGCAGGGCGTCGGGCTTGACTGCCCGGGAAATCGATGTGCTGCATCTAGTGGCTGATGGGCTGAGCAACGCGGAGATCGCCGACCGGCTTGTGCTGAGTGAACGTACCGTGCATGCCCATCTGCGATCGATCTTCGACAAGCTCGGTGTCAACAGTCGGACCGCCGCGGCCCATGCGGTCGCCTCACTCTTCGCAAGCCGATGACCGAGCTGGCCGCTGATCGGCTTCCGTCGTATGTGACCCGGTTCATCGGTCGGGAACGAGAGATCGATGAACTCAACGCCATGTTGGAGCCCTCGGGGCTGGTCAATATCTGCGGAGTGGGCGGATTGGGGAAGACTCGGCTCGCCATTGAGGTAGTGCGGCGGTTGTCAGGGGTCGAGAAGCCGGGGATGGATGTGTTCTGGGTTCCGCTCATCGGAGTCTCGGCGCCAGCCGAACTGGCGACGGCGATCGGCCAGGGAATCGGGATGCACGGTCTGTCAGGTGACGAGCCACTCGCCGCACTGGTGGCTGCGTTGGGGATGCGCCGGCGCTGCTGGTGCTCGACAACTGCGAGCACATTGCAGCACAGTGCGGAAAGCTCGTGTCTGGGTTATTGGCCGGTTGTCCGCGTCTGCGGGTGCTGGCGACGAGCCGTGCTCCACTTGAGATGGAAGTAGAGCAGGTATACGCCATTCCACCTTTGGGCGTCGACGTGCACGGCGCGCTGGGTCAGACTGATGCAACCGACCTCTTCATCGACCGGGCGGCGGTGCTTGCTGCGAGCTACGCCATCACTCCAGCCAACGCCGAGATGATTAGCCGGATCTGCCGGCAGGTCGATGGCTTGCCGCTGGCCATCGAGCTGGTCGCGAGCTGGATCCGGGTACTCTCGCCGCGCGACCTGCTGTCCCGCATCGAGGCTGCGATGGATGCTCCAGGAGCAAGCGCTGGACCCGGCTTCGCCGACCGGCAATCGCAACATGCGCGCCGTCCTCGACGGATCCTGGCAGTGGCTCAGCGAGGACGATCGCTTGGTATTGACAGGCCTTGCGGTCTTCGTTGGCGGGTTCACGCGCGAGGCGCCCGAGGCTGTGACGGGCGCAAGCCTGACGCCCTGGCGACGTTGGGGGAACGCTCGCTTCTCCAGCGGCTGCCCGACACTCTTGGGGATGCTCGCTATGAGGTCCACGAGTTGGTGCGGACGTACGCCCTCGAGCGCCTGGCCGATGCTGGGCGGGAAGCTGCGACCGCCACGCATCG
>Ga0307410_10000132_pt1 | contig 26777 bp, 33 predicted proteins | sample 322Ometagenome_3_FD_203707 | JGI IMG/M metagenome (GOLD analysis project Ga0307410, IMG submission 203707) | Maize rhizosphere microbial communities from greenhouse at UC Davis, California, United States - 322HYB-O-3 | ecosystem: Host-associated > Plants > Roots > Rhizosphere > Soil | place... | reverse complement strand
CCCTAAATGGCCGCCTTCCAGCGATAGCGGAGCGGTGGCCGAGTGGTCGAAGGCGCTCGCCTGGAAAGTGAGTATACGGCAAAACCGTATCGAGGGTTCGAATCCCTCCCGCTCCGCCAACTTCAAATCTGCCAGTGGCCGTCGTAGATAAAATAACGGCGGAAATCATAGAGAATTGACCGGACTGCGTGCGCTGCCGTTCATTGACAGCCGCCAGCATCCACGCAATAGTGTGGGGAGAAACGTTGGGATAAGGGCGGTGGCATGGGCAAGCTCAATCCGATCCAGTTGAAGTCCAACATGAAGCCGGGCCGCTACATGGACGGCGACGGCCTGATGCTGGATGTCAAGCCGAGCGGTTCCAAGAGCTGGGTTGTCCGGCTCCAGGCAGGCGGCAAGCGCCGCGACTACGGGCTGGGCTCCTTCAAAGACGTTGGGCTGTCAGAAGCGCGCGACCTAGCGCGAGAGTACCGCAAGAAGCTGCGGCAGGGCGTGGACCCGATTGCCGATCGCAGGAAGGTCTCGGTAGTCCCCTCGTTTGCCGAGGCGGCTGCCACGGTCCACGAAGAGCACAAGCGCGGCTGGCGCAATGGCAAGCATGGCGAGCAGGGGCTCACGACGCTCAAGACGTATGCGTTCCCGAAAATCGGCCAACTTCCCGTGGATCAGATCACGACCGGACAGGTTCGCGATTTGCTCGGAGAAATCTGGCTGACGAAACCGGAGACCGCGCGGCGCGTGCGGCAGCGCATCGGAACCGTTCTCGACTTCGCTCATGGCAAGGGATGGCGCGAACCATTCGTGATGGCGGCAGTCAACAAGGCACTGCCCAAGCAACCCCGTAAGAGCGGCCGGTTCGAAGCCCTGCCCTATGCCGAGGTCCCTGCGTTCGTCGCCAAGCTTCGCGAACGTGAAAGCATGGGCCGGCTAGCGCTGGGGGCGCTGGTTCTCACGGCTTCACGGTCCGGCGAGGTCCGGCTGGCGCGATGGAGCGAGATCGATCTGGACAAGGCGACATGGACGATTCCAGCGGAGCGGATGAAAGCCGGTAAGACGCACGTGGTCCCGCTGTCTCCCGCTGCTCTGCGCGTATTCCGGCGCGCCGCCGAACTTCGCATGGCGGGGACGGACCTCGTATTTCCCGGCCTCAAACGCGGCAAGCCGCTGAGCGACATGACGCTCCTGAAGATTCTCCGCGACATGAAGCTCGACGCGACCGTCCACGGTTTTCGCTCCGCATTCCGCGACTGGTGCGCGGAAGAAACGAGTGTTGCTGGCGAAGTGGCTGAGGCGGCGTTGGCCCACGCCATCCCGAACAAGGTTGAGGCCGCCTACCGGCGTACCGACTTCTTCGAGAAACGCCGCAAGCTGATGGACGCGTGGGCCGAATACTGCTCGGGTTCGGCTGCGAACGTCGTGCGACTCGCGGGCTGATGCCAGCGCTCCATTTGAAGGATCCGTAAGGAAACGGCCCAAAAGAGCTGACTCATCCACGCCTTCATGAGCGAACACGCGCATTATCTCGCCTCTAATTGGGGATAAGTGCCCACTGAGCGCTTGTTCCACTGATGTTCCGGCACATAATTCCGGCGTGCGCACAATGGACGCACGTGACGGAGGGCACATGATGCCGGAAGAACATAGACTACTCCTGTCGATTCAGGAGGCCGCAGCGACCTTAGCCATCGGCCGGTCCAAGACGTACCAACTGATGAGCGAGGGCCGTTTGCTAACGGTGCAAATCGGTCGCCGCAGGCTCGTCCGCATGGACAGCGTTCGCGCTATCGCCAACGGGGAGTCTGCCTGATGGAAGCCGATACGAAAATGGGCCCTGTAGCGGCTGGCACCGCTATCAGGACCCTGGTTGTCCCCTTTGGAAAGCAGACAGTGCTCCTTTGCCTCAAAAGCGAAGGCCGCGCCAGCGAGTTCTCGTACATGGGAGGTGGAGAATGAGCCGCCCCTCACTGCGAAGCGCTGTCGACGCCATGTGCAAGAATTGCCTCTACGATCCCGGCAACGGCAACGGAGGCTGGCGTGAACAGGTCCACGGCTGCTCATCCAGCCACTGCCCGCTTCATCCGGTTCGACCGTTGCCCGTAAAGGCCGGAAAATCGGGCAAGGACACGCACACACAGACGTTCGGACCACTCCCAGCCAATGGGGGCGAAGGTGCACTCGGCGGCCGGATAGTTGGCCATAACGACGTCATCTCGGACGTAGGGAGGGCCGCATGAGCGGCCCTCGGTTCGAGATCGTCTATCGGGACAAGCTGTGGCGGATTGCTCTCTCGGAATTTGGTGGCGAGCAGCGGCTCTCGATCTGGTCCCACTATCGGGATGGGCAAAGTGGCGAGTGGCTACCCTGTGGCGGGAAGCGGGAAGCTCCTGGCTGCATCGTTCCTGCGGATCGCGTTGACGAGCTTGCGGAGGCGGTAAGTTCAATCGCCAAGCAACTTCGCTCCATCAGCGGATAGGCAGCCTAGCCCTAAGCGGCGGTCGGGTCGGTTGCACAGGTAACGCGCGCAGGCATGCGCGTATCTGCGGCATGGCTGTTTCAACAGCCTGAGAACAGCCGATCCGGCCGTCAGTTTGCAACGTTCAAAACTTGCGAATGGCTGCCAGCCGCGAGCGAGTGTCAGGTGCCAGAGTGTCTCGTGCCAACCCTGCGTCCGCCACCGTTTTGAGAACAGTACGCGCGGATGCGTGCGCGTCATATGTCAGCTCCAGTGATGGCTTTGAAAAACAATCAAGAAATCAAGCTGACTGGTCAAATCCGGCAGCTGGCACGGTCGTTGCAATTTATAGAAAGAGTAGAAGTGCGCTGCATGGTTCAGATCGGCCGGTGCGTAAGGGCCGCCGCTCCACTGGCCTACGGACGAAGGATTGCGAGAACCTGATCCTGGCTGCTGAGCATGCCCGACAGATCGGAGCGCCCCTGAACCGGATGCTCACCATTCACTTCGACAAAGCGGGCATCTCCAATCCGGTCAATGCAACTGGACAACTGCTCAAGCTCATGGGCGACTGGCTACGCTGTTATAACACCGGAATAACGGCGGTGTGGGTGCGCGAGGCTGGGCCGCAAAAAGGCGAGCACGTCCACATCCTGCTCAGCGTCCCTCCCCCTATTTTAGGGTCATTTACGCGGATGCAGCGCGGCTGGTTCAAGAAGATCGGCGCTGCCTGGAAGCGAGGAGTTTACCTAAGCCGGCCGATCGGTGGCAGCCACAAGGTGGCCTTCAGCCCGTTCTGTTCTGACCTGTATAGACAGGCACTATCCGGTGCACTGGGTTACCTCCTCAAAGGGGCGGACGCGAAGGCTCGTGCCACCCATGGTTTGGCCCGCAACGAGGACGGCGGCGAACTGTGGGGCAAGCGGTGCGGAACGACCGAGAACATCGGCCGCACGGCGCGAGATCGTTCACTAAAATAGAGGGAAATAGAAACGGGAGGGGGCACTCCGATCACTGTCGGCTTCCAGGCGGACAGCGGCGCTGATCCCGCTTTCAAATGCAAACCCAGTTTTTTCTGGGAATTATTGGAGGCCCTACGCGCGGGCGCACGCGCGAGGCATAAAATCTCCAGTTAGCGTTTTCGACGGATTGCTGGACCGCTTTCCCGTTTCACGCTCTCAGCGATCTCAGTACCCCCTCCAGCCAAATGCCTAATGTCTGCTTTCGACCCAAAGCAGGCATTAGGCCAGACAGGACATTCCGTGCGCTGCGGGAATTGGCGAGGGTGCTCCCCTAGGCATCGCTAGTAGTGCGGCCTCGTCCTCGCCAGCTTCGAACCGCGCGAGGAGTTCGTCCGGATCGTACATCACCCCAACTGGATTGTCGGCGAAAGCAGGCGTTCGCATAAGTGCCGTTGCCTCCGCAACCGACCTGAAACTCCATCCGGTTGCAATCGGGATCGGTGTAATAGAGGGACAACGTCGTACCGTGGTGGACTGGCCACTACGGGCTTACCCGGAAGCGCTCGGCATAGCCGGTGATGCTGCTGCGTCGCCAAATCTCTGGTCCGCCGATGTCTGCTTTCGACCCACTGCAGACATTGGTCGGTTGGGTCATGTCAATGCGCCGCCGAGCCGGACAGCGGAGCCGACGGCACCGATGCCGGAGGGTTGTGGCGGTCGGCCGGTGACTTCGTTCAATCCACTATGACTAGGTGGAAGGCTCCTCCAGGTGAGGCGGAATGACCGCCAGGCACCGTTCGCGATCCCAAACCTCGCAGGTGACCGGGAGCTTCTTCTCGTAGGCTACGCGGACCGCCTCTTGGTCGTCCTTAGCCTCAAGGGCTTCGACGCGGCCGATCTTGCCGAGGCCATCCATGCAATAGAGGCGATAAGCGGCCATGGTTCCCCCCGGAACGCCGGCCCACACTCAACCCCGGATGCTGCATCATACCACAAACGGCCAAGCGGCCTAGCCGGGGGATGACTAGGCCGCTTTATCGCTCTCACTCAACAGGAGTTCCTGCGCCCGCCGGAGGCTCCGTACGACACCGGGCGCAAAACCTGAAATTCATGAAAATCGCCTCGGTTCCCGGCGTCCCATTCCGAGGCGGAAATGGGCGTGGTTTGTAAAATACAATCGTCTAATTTTGCCGCATGTGAGTATCAGCCGTTACAGAAGGAGCCGAACACTGTGCAAATGCTCTCCGCGCTCATCTCCGTGGTGCTGGGCGCTATCACAGCCCGCCTTTGGTATCTCGAGGGTTACTCGATAATTGTTGTGGCGGCGGTGTCTCTGATTGCCTGCGCCGACGCTTCCATTCTTTTGACATCGGCCCATCATTGGATGGTGGACTGGTCGCGTGGCCGATGCCGTAAAATGAGCTGAGGAACGTCCAATCGCCGCTTAGATCCCGCTTTCCACCCCTCTTGCCGACGTTTGCTGGGCCGGGATAAATCTGCGCGGCTTGGCCTTGCGAGCCATCTGGAGGGAACGTGCGGTTCACCGTGTCCAAGTCTCGTCAAACCACGAGCATCGGCTTCGAGGCGCCGAGCCTCGAGGTCGCGCTCAAGATGGCTGCCGACCTGATGAAGGGGAAACACGCGTTCGAGGAGGTTCGCATCTTCGATGCCGAACAGGAACGCTATTATGACGAGGCCCAAATCTTAGAGCTTCTCCATAGAGACCTACACACTTAGGGTCCTTGCGAGGGTGCTAATTCGCGTTGATCTCGAGCCCGCTTAAGGTCGCGCTCGGCCGCATCAATTGCTTGTAGCAGGCCTTCGAATCCAGAACTCTCGTCAATTGGCCAGGCTCGCTTGAATCCTTCTCCAAGCAAGCGAAGTTCGTGCTCGGTGAGCAGGCCAACGGCGACGACTGGACCCTGTGACATCTTGCGGAAACGAACTTCGGCCTAGATGCGGGCCCGCTGCCGCGCAATAATTGACTGTTTTGCTCCGGCCGTTGTTGTTTCCGGTTCATGCATCAATTTTCAATGGCCGTTCGTTCTCCTCTCGAACTCACCGGCGATTCCGGACTGAGAAGAGGAACTCTCCATGACCATCTGCAAGAGCGTTTTGACCGCAGCTGCGCTAATCGGCATCGCCGCGCCCGCCGTCGCGCAATACCCCTATCCGCAGCCGGTGCCGCAGCCGGCTCCGGGTCAGCCCGGGTACGGCTATTATCCACAACAGGGCTACGGGCAGCAGCCATACGGCAATGACCCGATCGGCCAGGCCATCAATCAGTTGCTCGGCAACCGCTACAATGTAAGCGACCGTACCGCCGTCCACCAATGCGCCAGCGCCGCTGTACAGCAGGCCTCTGCGCAATACGGCAACGGCTACAACAATCGTGGCTATAACAACCGGGGGTACAATCAGGGCTACGATGCACGCTCGATGATGCGCGTCGCCGCCATCACCAGCGTGGAGCGCCGCCGGACTGGCCTTCGCGTGTCCGGGCTCCTCGACAGCCGCTCCGGCTATGGCCCGCGTGGTCAGGCCTACGGCTATCAAAACAACGGCTATGCGGCGACCGGTGACCTCAGTTTCCGCTGCAACGTCGACTATCGCGGTGCCGTCACTAACGTCCGCGTCCGCCGCGCCAACACGTATCGCGGCTAGCCGTAAAATTGGCCCGGACGGTTAACTCCCGGCCGGGCCGCCCGAGGCGGTCCGACAATACCCCTCCGGTGGCCCTTCCGCCCCTAAAGCCGAATGAAGAAGTGGGTATGACCGCCGCGATGGCCCCATTCAAATCGCCTATCAGACGGTAATTGAAAAATGACCGCGCCAAATCCTTTGAATGCTTCCTAGTAAATCTTACTGTCACGGCCTATATGGGGTTCTGCTACAGTCGGTATCGACGGTTGTAAGCGAGAAGATTTATTTCGCTTTTTCCATCCTTGGCGCCTCCTAGCTGCGGGAAGTTCAATCAGGAGCCTCTCGCCGAGTAGGTCAAAACCCAATGAAATATTTCGGCACCGTCAGATCATTTGACAAAAAAGCCGGCCGGGGCTCGATTGCTCCTGACACGGGCGGATCAGATCTCGGATTCGACCAAGTGGCGTCATCCTGGAATCGGGTTGCGCCACCCCGGCTAGGTCAGCGGCTCTCGTATGACCTTCATCACACGAACGGGCAGCCAGGCGCTAGGAACCTCGCGACAATCTAAGACACGCGTTGACGGCGGGAGCCTGATGCTTTCGCCCAGCTTTTTGGGAGTCTTTTCATGATCGACGTGACCATCCGCGAAAGCACTCGAAATGTCATCATCGCCTCATTGCTGACCCTGGGCGTGATCGGTTCGGCAATCGCCCTCGCGCTCAGATGATCGGCCGGATTTCCAATTTCATAGGAGGTATCTTCTGCATGGCTCCCCGTGACCCACATTCCAATGAAGATACGTCGCCGCCGCCCCTTGTCCAGCCGGTTCTCCCCGGCGCGAAGAGACGCGTAGTCAAGCTCCAGGAGAACACGGTCGAGGGTTGCCGCGACAGAGCAACTGCGGACCTTCTGGAAGCCGTGACGGCGATAACGGCAACTCATCGCAGGCGTCTCGCAAGCAGCGCTGAAAGCTGGACCGTCCGCGCTAATTTGCTCGGCCGCTTAGGCAGGAGCTTTGAAAAGCGGGAGGCGCTCGATCGCGCGCACAAACAGTATGAGGTCGACCATGTTCGGCTCTAGAGGAGGGGAGAGCGCCGCGACTGTAGAACGGAAACGCGGCTATATGCTCGAAGCGCAAACGCGCTGGCCGTTCCTCACCAACTTCGACGCGTCGACCATCAAGAATGAGCGGCAGCTCGTGACGATGGTGAAGGAGCGACGCTCGCTGACGCAAAGCGAAGCGGAGGACCAGGTTCATCAATGGATGGAGAACAAGATCTTCTGAGGACAGCATTTCAACGTCCCTCCAGCGCATCGGTAAATCCGGAAGCGTTGCACCGGCAGGAGATAACGTAATGTCCAAGACCACTTCGCATGTCAGTGGCTCCGAACAGTCTGGCGTTTCACGAATGGAAAACGAAGGCGGTCCGTCGGCCGCTCGTCGATCGCGAGACGCTGAACGCGAGGACGAGCTGGCAGCGCTCGGTATCGCATGCATTCAGACCACGACGTTCGAGTGGGGCGGCTACCGTTATACGAACGCCCACGACGCCATCGCCGCAGCGAAGCGGGCTGTTTCGTCATGAGCCAAGGTGCAGGTTTTATTCCCAGGGCCTAGAAGACTGAACGTCAGCCATTCGTAGGGCCGACAGAGAGAGATCTGGTGAACCGAGAACGAGCGCATAGGGATAATTGCCGATGGGCATTGAGGTCCTGGCACGAGTGGGAGTTCAGGGAAGGAGAGCGTCGCACTATCCTATGCGTGGAAACGGCTCTTGAAATGCGTTCTGGCGAGCCAGGCTTTGACGCTGATGAACTATCGCAGCTGATTCACGAAGCTATGGAACTGATGAGGACGAGCCCCAGCCCTGTCGATGCGGTTCGCATCGTGCCTGAACGTTAAGCGCGACTCTCAATCGTCCGGCCGGAGTCGGTGTCAGGCGGAGTTATCAGATGAAAGATATTCAGATCATCAGCGATTTGCGCGAGGCATTAGCCCTTGCAGACGAAAAGACATGGGACTTGGTGGAACGGCTGGATGCTTCGCTGAACCTTGACCCGCATCATTCCGACTACGAGCGATCACTCGTCCGCAGAATCCGTATGGCCGTCACGGACGATTTGCTGACCAGGCGGGATGGGATCGAGCCGGACACATCAAACGCGCGAGTTGCGCTTGGTGCACTCGAAACTTCGTTGAAGAAGCGGACCGTCGGAACTGATGGCTGGCGCCTGGCCTGAGAGCGTGAAAGCGCTGGCAACGTGTCATCTTCAGGCCGAGGCTTGTATTTCAACCTGAAGGCGGTGGCCCCCAGGTCGCCGCTCCTCCCCGGTGCCGGCCTAGCGCGCTGAGAACGACGCTGGGGAACAGGGGGAAATTCATGCAGCAGACACAATGAGATAGCCATTCCTCGCATCTATGGTCGACGACGAAGTAGTAATGCGGTGCATCTTCGCGCTCGTCGTCCTATTGGTCGTCTTGGCCGTGATCGCGTTCTATGTCGCGGATATGCGGTCAGTCTAAATGCACGGAACGGGGGGCCAGAAGGCGGCCCGCCGTCACGAGGAACCAACAACGAGCCGCTCTTGAGACCCGCCGCCAAGGGCTGCATTTTGCAGAGCAGGTCCGGTGCGCCGAGTCCGAGTTCGTCGTAACACACTGAGCAACAAAGAAGAAGTGGGCCGCGCGCCCCGAACCCAAGGCGCCGACCCCTTCCTTTCTCTCGTAGGCCGACCCGACAACCTGTGTTATAAGGCGTCTATCACCGATTAATTGCTGGCAGGCCGGTTGGTGGCAGAGAGATAGTATGTGCTCCCGCTTGCGATCGGGAAGCATGTATGCCTTCGAACCAACCGGCGTTGTCGCGCTTTCTCAACCGGCTGCTCAGTCGATCGGCGCTCGGCGACGAAGAACAGCAGGCCATTCTTGGTCTCACCAGCCATGCAGTCCAGGTCCGCCCGAACTATGACATCGTAACGCCGGGTGATACCGTGGATCACGCTTGCCTCGTCGCCCACGGCCTCGCCGCACGCTACGATCATATGACCGATGGCAAGCGCCAATTGACGGCATTTTATATCGACGGAGACATGTGCGACCTCCATTCGGTCGTCTGTCCCACTGCGGCATGGGGCATTGTCGCCCTGACGACGACGACCGTGCTCAAGGTTCCCCACTCCGAGCTGCGGGCACTCGTTGACAGCTACCCGGCAATAGCTCTCGCGTTCTGGAGAGACGGTACGGTCGACGCCTCTATTCTTGCGAAGTGGATTGGAAATGTCGGGCGACGAGATGCCCGCGCCCGAATGGCTCACGTGTTTTGCGAATTGGGGCTGCGAATGGAGGCGGCGGGCCTCGGCAATCGGGACGCATACTGGTTCGACGTGAGCCAGCAGAATTTGTCCGATGCGCTCGGTCTGACAGCGGTCCACGTCAATCGAACGTTGCAGATCCTCCGTAGCAACGGGTTTATGCGAACGGAATCCCGAAACATCTTCATCGATGACTGGGCGCGCCTCTGCGACGTTGCCGAGTTCGACGCCGCCTACCTGCTTCTCCCTTGCTCCGGCCACGAGCGAGAAAATACCTCAGCCCAGCAGAGCCGCGCCGGCACGACCGTCCGCTAAACCGGCCGACCACCCCGCTGCACCTTCACTGCATCCTCAAACTCTATGCAGTGAACCTCGGCGCCGAATTCGTCGCGAACCTTGATGTAGTGCAGTAGGTCGATCTTCCCCTGCTCGGTCGTGCTTGCCGCAATCATCTGCCGGGCTTCTTTGAGGGCATGCCGCTTCGCAGCATCCAAGTCAGGCAGTTCGCGCCCGTCGTGATCACCCACGACGAGGTCATCATAGAGATCAAAGAAATAGCGGGGCACAATGCGTCCACAACAAAGTCGCGTTCACGACGTTCCTACGGTTGCTTCACACAGTGATCGAAGGCGGGGCGGCTGACAAGTCGACAGCCTGGCCGTCATGGGGAGGCACCGGACGGAGGTCATACTTCTCTGACCGTGATGCCGGTAAGAGCATTGAAGCTTTATGGAATCAACAAGGCCACTAAGTTGGGCGGGATTGTGCTCAAGAAAAGGGATGTCCTTGCAGTGTCTGACAAGGATACCGTTCGAAAAGCGGTGGACAGCGCGGACTGCCCCGTCTGCGAAGTCTTGAAAGACGGCCAGCAGGTCGGTTCGGTCATCTGACCGGCGGTTATCCTTGCTCTTGCGCCGATATTGTGAAGCCGCCTTCGATCCGACCAGCAGCCGCATGCTGCTAGGCCGCGAGCGCATCCATCAGGTTTCGTTCCCGCCGTTATCGCGCGCCGTTCGGTTCTTCCTGTAGATTGCCACGAGGATCAGCAGGAAAGCCGTCAGACGGAACAAATAAAGGTAGCTCCGCTCTTCGGTCGGGATATTGGCCAAGGCGAGGATCGTCTGCCCCGTACCGAGGAGCGCGAATGCGAGTGCAAAGGTGAGGAATAGTTCATCGCGCGATCGATGCCAATAACGCAGGAAGAAGAGCGCGCAGATGAAGAAGCCGAATGCCGCGGCGCCCGAGAGAAAGTCGTACACGGTCATCGATCGTCCTCTGCGGCATCCCACACGAAACCCCACACCAGCGCCACGACCGCAACCAACGCGAGCAGTAGTCGCGCTAGCCGCAAATCGACTTCGGGCGCCGGCCAAACTACCAGGTCTAAGACCAGCATCAGGTTATTCGCGGCGAGGAAGGCAAAGCAGATGCTGCTCCACAGCAGCAGACGAACCCGGGAGCGCGCATAACTGCTGCCGAGCAACCAGGCACACGCCCCGCTGGTCAGCAGGCAAAGGATATAAACGACGGCCGGGAAGACTTCGCCCACGTCTAATCCTTCCTCAATCTGAAGGCGTCTGCGAAAGCCGCCGCGCCGCTGGCTGATACGGAAACGATCGCTCGGCGAACTGCATCAGGCCGTTTCGCGTAGAGGCTCTCGATCTGTTCGACCCATGCGGCAACTTCGTCATTCACCGGCATGTATACGGCGCCCGAGTCGTCCATCGATGCAAATCCAGCGGAAACCAAACCATTCAATGCATTGGTGACGACCAACTCACTCGCACGCATCGTGGAAACAAGTTCGTCCTGCCGCCAGGTGCGCCGCGCACTCTTCAGAACCAGGAGAAGTTCGAGCGCCCACACCGACCGAAAACTCGATCCGATAAATCGCAGTAAGTCGTCTGAGGGATTCGACACTACTGCCGGGAGGTACTCGTGCCGGACATAACGGGTGCCCGTAGCCCACCCAAACCGGGCCTGGCAACCACTGCAAGGGCCTTGATGGAGGCAGTAGTTTTTTAGAAAGCAGCAACTTATTATCGCGCATAAGTTCGCGCAGCCGGGGGGCTGCATGTTTCAACCGGGCGGGGGGAGTAAAACCGACCGGAGAGTAGAGTGAACGTCCAAGCCCAGCGGGACTTTATCGATCGCCGCCAGCTCGTCAGCGCGCTTCGTGCGCTGAGACGGGGTGACTTCACCGTTCGTCTGCCGGAAGCCATCGATGGAGTAGATGGCGAAATCGCCAGCCTCTTCAATGAGGTGGTCGGCATGAATGAAGCGATCACTCTGGAATTCGAGCGCCTAGCCAAGGTCGTCGGCAAGGAAGGCAAAATCACTCAGCGCGCACGCGTCCGAGGCGCCAGCGGCGGGTGGGACAGCAAGCTCCGCGCCGTCAACGAGCTGATCGACGACATGGTGCAGCCGACCGCGGAGGTCTCACGCGTCATTGGCGCGGTCGCCAAGGGTGACCTGTCGCAGACCATGACAACGGAGATCGACGGCCGTCCGCTGCGCGGCGAGTTCCTGCGCATCGGCAAAGTCGTCAACACGATGGTCGAGCAGCTTGCCTCGTTCGCGTCGGAAGTGACGCGCGTGGCACGCGAAGTCGGCACCGAAGGGAAGCTTGGCGGTCAGGCCAAGGTCAAGGGCGTGGCGGGTACCTGGGCCGACCTCACCGACAACGTGAACGCCATGGCGACCAATTTGACCGGCCAGGTCCGCAACATCGCCGAGGTTACGACTGCCGTGGCACGTGGCGACTTGTCCAAGAAAATCACCGTGGAGGTGAAGGGCGAGATTCTTGAGCTGAAGAACACCATCAACGTTATGGTGGACCAGCTCAACGCGTTCGCATCGGAGGTGACCCGTGTGGCCCGCGAGGTCGGCACGGAAGGAAAGCTAGGCGGGCAGGCGCGCGTGGAAGGCGTCGCCGGCACGTGGAAAGACCTTACCGACAACGTGAACCTGATGGCCGACAACCTGACAGGCCAGGTGCGTAACATCGCGGAAGTGACGACGGCGGTGGCTCGCGGCGACTTGTCGAAGAAGATCACGGTCGACGTGAAGGGCGAGATCCTCGAGCTGAAGAACACGATCAATACCATGGTGGACCAGCTCAATGGCTTCGCCTCGGAAGTGACGCGCGTCGCGCGCGAAGTTGGCACCGAAGGCAATCTCGGCGGACAGGCGCAGGTGCCGGGCGTGGCAGGCACCTGGAAGGATCTCACCGACAACGTGAACCTGATGGCCGCAAACTTGACGGGGCAGGTCCGCAATATTGCGGAGGTGACGACAGCCGTCGCTCGCGGTGATCTTTCGAAAAAGATCACCGTCGACGTGCGCGGCGAAATACTGGAGCTGAAGGACACCATCAACGTCATGGTGGACCAGCTCAACTCTTTCGCATCCGAGGTCACGCGCGTGGCCCGAGAAGTTGGCTCCGAAGGAAAGCTCGGTGGCCAGGCGCAAGTTGAAGGTGTGGCCGGCACCTGGGCCGACCTCACGGACAGCGTGAACCTGATGGCCGGCAATCTGACGGGTCAGGTCCGTAACATCGCCGAGGTGACTACCGCAGTGGCGAAGGGTGACCTTTCAAAGAAGATTACCGTCGACGTGAAGGGCGAGATCCTCGAGCTGAAAAACACCATCAACACCATGGTGGATCAGTTGAACGCCTTCGCGAGCGAAGTTACGCGCGTCGCGCGCGAAGTCGGCACCGAAGGCAAGCTGGGCGGGCAGGCGCAGGTCGAGGGCGTCGGCGGGACCTGGGCCGACCTCACCGACAACGTGAACCTGATGGCGGCGAACCTGACGGGGCAGGTCCGTAACATCGCCGAGGTGACTACCGCGGTGGCGCTTGGCGACCTGTCCAAAAAGATCACCGTCGACGTGAAGGGCGAGATCCTCGAGCTGAAAAACACGATCAACGTCATGGTTGATCAGCTCAACTCATTCGCGTCCGAGGTGACGCGTGTGGCGCGCGAGGTCGGCACAGAAGGCCGACTTGGCGGTCAGGCCCAGGTCGAAGGCGTCGGCGGTACCTGGAAGGACCTCACCGACAATGTGAACGCTATGGCCGCTAACCTGACCGGCCAGGTTCGGAACATTGCTGAGGTGACGACCGCCGTGGCGTCAGGTGACTTGTCGAAAAAGATCACCGTCGACGTGAAGGGTGAAATCCTTGAGCTCAAGAACACCATCAATACGATGGTGGACCAGCTGAACTCTTTCGCGTCCGAAGTGACTCGCGTGGCCCGCGAAGTGGGCACCGAAGGGAAGCTCGGCGGTCAGGCGCAGGTGCGCGGCGTCGCGGGAACCTGGAAGGATCTCACTGACAACGTGAACCTGATGGCCGACAATCTCACCGGTCAGGTCCGTAACATCGCCGACGTGACGACCGCGGTGGCGAAAGGCGACCTGTCGAGAAAGATCACGGTGGACGTGAAAGGCGAAATCCTCGCCCTCAAAAACACGATCAACACGATGGTCGATCAGCTCAACGGCTTCGCGTCGGAAGTGACCCGCGTGGCCCGCGAAGTCGGTACCGAGGGAAGCCTCGGTGGACAGGCGCAGGTGCCGGGCGTCGGCGGCACCTGGAAGGACCTCACCGACAACGTGAACCTTATGGCGACCAACCTGACCAACCAGGTGCGCGGTATCGCGGAGGTGGTGACCGCGGTGGCGCAGGGGAACCTAAAGCGGAAGTTGACGCTCGACGCAAAGGGCGAAATCGCTGCGCTCGCAGACACGATTAACTTCATGATCGATACTCTGTCGACGTTCGGCGACCAGGTCACGAATATGGCCCGCGAGGTCGGCATCGAGGGCAAGCTCGGCGGCCAGGCTCGCGTGCCGGGGGCCGCCGGTCTCTGGCGCGACCTCACCGACAACGTGAACCAGCTCGCGGCGAACCTAACCAACCAAGTCCGGTCGATTGCCGAGGTCTCCACCGCGGTGACTAAGGGCGACCTTACCCGATCGATCGCCGTCGAGGCTCAGGGCGAGATGGCTGCGCTCAAGGACAACATCAACGAGATGATCCTCAACTTGAAGGAGCAGACGCTCAAGAATGCGGAACAGGATTGGTTGAAGACGAACCTCGCCCGCTTCTCGCGAATGCTTCAGGGCGAACGTGACCTAGCGACGGTCTCGAACCTCATAATGTCGGAGCTCGCTCCGCTGGTGAACGCTCAATATGGCGTGTTCTACGTCACCAAGCGCGAAGAGGATGAGACCAAGCTTGAGCTGGTCGCCAGCTACGGCGCGGACAGCCAAGAGCAGCTGAAGCAGGAATTCCAGCTTCGCGAGGGCCTGATCGGGCAAGCGGCAGCCGACCGCCGGCCGATCCTCCTCAAGGACGTTCCGCCTGATTTCATCCGGATCGGTTCAGGCCTCGGCCACGCGACGCCGGCCAGCGTCAGCATTCTGCCGGCTCTATTCGAGGACGAGGTGAAAGCCGTGATCGAGCTGGCTTCGTTCAACGAATTCAACGAGACCCACCAGAATTTCCTCGACCAGCTGATGGAATCGGTCGGTATCGTGCTCAATACGATCGCTGCCACGATGCGTACCGAGGGCCTGCTCAAGCAGTCGCAGCTGCTGACCCAGGAGCTCCAGGCGCGGCAGACCGAGCTGACTCGCAAGCAGCAGGAGTTGCACGCGACGAACGAGGAGCTTCAGGAGAAGGCGCAGCTCCTCGAAAACGAGAAGAAGCAGGTCGAAGCGAAGAATATTGAGATCGAAATGGCGCGCCGCGCGGTCGAGGAGAAGGCCGAGCAGCTCGCCCTGACGTCCAAGTACAAGTCCGAGTTCCTCGCGAACATGAGCCATGAGCTCCGGACGCCACTCAACTCGCTGCTGATCCTGTCGAAGCTGCTGTCCGACAATGCGCAGGGCAACCTCAATGACAAGCAGGTCGAGTTCGCCAAGACGATCAATTCGGCCGGCTCGGACCTCTTGAACCTCATCAACGACATTCTGGACCTGTCGAAGGTCGAGTCGGGGACGGTCTCGATCGAGGTCGGCGACATGCCGATGGCGCATCTGAAGCAGCACATGGAACGGACGTTCCGCCAGCTGGCTGCGGACAAGGATCTCAACTTCAACGTGAAGTTCGACAGCAACCTGCCGGACACGATCCGGACGGACGAAAAGCGGCTCCAGCAGATCGTTCTCAATCTGCTGTCCAACGCCTTCAAGTTCACGTCAAGGGGAAGCGTTACGCTAGGTGCTCGGAGTACAGGCAAGGGCTGGAGCTCCAGTCACCCCGTCCTGCGCGACGCCGATCGAGCAATTGAGATTACAGTCACCGACACGGGTATCGGCATTCCCGAGGACAAGCAGAAGCTCATCTTCGAGGCGTTCCAGCAGGCCGATGGGACCACCAGCCGCAAATATGGCGGCACGGGTCTAGGCCTTTCGATCAGCCGCGAGATCGCACGGTTGATCGGAGGCGAGCTTCAGGTGCGTTCGAAACCGGGTGAGGGCTCGGTCTTCACGCTCTATGTGCCGCTTCAGGCGGAAGCGGCAGGCTCGCCGGTGGAAGGGACCACGGCCCGCTACGACAACAGCGGCGCGGTTGTGCCCTCGGCGCTCCCGACCGGGTTCGAGGTCGGCGACGACCGCGAGCAGCTTGGAAAGGACCCGTTCGTCCTGATCGTCGAGGACGACCCGACGTTCGCGACCATTCTCCTCGACGCGGCCCACGAGGCAGGCCTGAAGGGAGTCGTCTCAACTGCCGGGGCTGGGACGCTGGGCATGGTGCGCAAGCTTCAACCGTCGGCGATCACGCTTGATCTGGGCCTGGCCGACATTGACGGGTTTGTCCTGCTCGACCTGTTAAAACACGATCCGGAAACCCGGGACATTCCGATTCAGGTGATCTCCGGCAAAGACAAGACCCGGTCGGTCATGAGCATGGGTGCCGTCGGGATCACCGAGAAGCCGGCGGAACGGGCGACGTTGGTCGAGGTCTTCAAGGGTCTGCGCGGTGACGTTGAGAAGCAGAAGCCACGGCGACGTCGCCGAAGTGCCGACGCCTCGGCTCCGCTGTCACGATCCATTCCCGAGCTGGCCGGTGCCAAAGTCCTGATCGTCGACGACGACATTCGCAACATCTTCTCGCTGACGAGCGTTCTCGAAAGCCACGACGTGAAGGTACTCCATGCCGAGCGTGGGAAGGATGGCATTCTGATTCTTGAGCAGACGCCCGGCGTCGATGTTGCTCTCATCGATATCATGATGCCTGAGATGGATGGTTACGAGACCATGCAGCAGATCCGCGAGCGGACCGAGCTTGCCGACTTGCCGCTGATTGCCGTCACGGCCAAGGCGATGAAGGGGGATCGTCAGAAGTGTCTGAACGCCGGTGCATCCGACTACATTGCAAAACCGGTCGACATCGAGCTTCTGCTCGCACTCCTGAGAGTGTGGATCGCGCGTTCCCGAGGTGGCGCGATGGCCCCACTTGAGGCGGCGGAATAGGCGTGAACATCCTCGGAAACGTGGCGGCCGACCGCGAACCGACGCCTTCCGGCACGAACGAGCCGGTTCGTCCGCGCGTCCTGCTGGTCGACGACGACGAGCGCAACCTGCTGGCTGTCTCGACGGTGCTCGAGGATCTCGGCGAAGTGGTTCAGGCCCGTTCGGGCGAGGAGGCCCTCCGACATCTGCTGAAGGGCGAGTTCGCCGTGATTCTGCTCGACGTCTACATGCCCGGGATGGACGGGTACGAGACGGCACAGATCATCCGCACCCGTGACCAGACCAAGGGCATCCCGATCGTATTCCTGTCGGCAGTCAACAAGGAGACTGAGCACCTGCTGCGCGGCTATGCGATGGGCGCCGTCGATTACGTCTTCAAACCGGTAGATCCCGTCATTCTGCGCTCGAAGGTGACGGTATTCGTCGAGTTGTTTGCCAAGACAAAGGAAATTGCGCGCACGGCCGCGGAGCAGCGCTCCCTGCAAAGCAAGTTGCTTCAGGCTCAGAAAATGGATGCGATCGGCAAGCTGACGGGCGGCATCGCGCATGATTTCAACAATCTGCTGGCGGCCGTCCTTGGAGGCCTGAGTCTGATTGAAAAGAAGGCGCAACTGGCTGACGAGGAAGCGAAGATCCTGAGCATGACCAGACGCGCGGCCGAGCAGGGCACCGAGCTGGTTCGACGCCTTCTGGCTTTTGCACGCAAGCAGACCCTGGAGCCCAGAGCCATCGACGCTGAAGAGCTGCGTCAAACCATCTCCGAGCTGCTCACGCCGACGCTCGGTGGGCTCGTGAACATTGACTGGAAGATCGCAAGCGATGTCGATCCGGCCTACGCCGATCAGGCGCAACTCGAGCTGGCTCTAGTCAACCTCATTATCAACTCGCGTGACGCGATGCCTGACGGGGGAACCGTCACGGTATCGATCGACGGACGAAGGGTGACAGACGAGGTGCCGGGGCTGAAACCCGGAAATTACGTGCAGATCAGCGTCTCGGATACGGGCGGCGGCATTGCGGCTGAACATCTGGAGAATGTGCTCGAACCATTTTTCACGACTAAGGACATAGGCAAGGGGAGCGGTCTTGGCCTTCCCATGGTCTATGGTTTTGCCAGGCAGTCCAACGGCACTTTCCGCATCGACAGCAATGTGGGGCAGGGAACAACCGCTGAACTCTGGATACCGCGGGCGCCCTCGGGAATGCATCAAAGTGAGCTCGGGGATGAAGCGGCTGAGGAGGAAGATCACCAGCCAGCGTCGGTCGGTCCACTCTGTATTCTGCTGGTCGACGATCATACCGAGGTCCGGGCCACGACGGCCGCAATGCTTGAGGGTCTCGGTCACACGGTTATCGAGGCGGCGAACGGTAAGGATGCATTGTTTGCACTGAGGAACGGCGCTGCGGCATGCGACGTGCTCATCACCGACTACGCAATGCCTTTCATATCAGGGACTGAATTTGTCCGGCAGGCGCGTCAGATCAACCCGGAAGTTCCCGCGATCATAATTACCGGATATGCCGAGTCCGATGCCATTCGCGATCGTCCTCAGGACGTCGAAATCATTCTCAAACCTTTCAGGGAAGCCAAGGTTCAAGAAGCGCTGAACCGCGTTTGCCGGGCTGTTCGGTCGAGCACGGCCAACTCGGTCAGCGACTGAAGCCATATTGCGGCGAGTTGAGGTTCCCTAGCTCCGGTCCAATCGTTTGATGACCATGCTTTCGTCATGAGGGTAACATGTGCGCGATTGATGATCCGCAGGAAGCGGCAAACCTTGAGGAAGTGAGTGAGCGTCTATCGACGGGCCTGAAGAACTGCCGCACGATCATGAGTAATTACCGCGCCATGATCGCTGGCGAGCCCGAAGAGGAAACGACCGAGGTATCTGCAGGCCAGTCCGCAAAGGACTAGGGCCGAGGCACTCTCGCCAATTTTCCCGACCCTGTCCGACGAGCGCAACCCAGCCCTTCGAGTCTTCTGGATGAGGAGATTGCTGGGCGACAGGAGCCACAAGGTCTCCACGATAGCTTCATCAATGGCTTCGCAGTTCGCATATTTTGTGAGCAGCCGACGTTCGCTCAGTGACGATTCGCACCCCCTAATGACCGAAACGGGTCGAAACCGGACATTCCGCTTATTGTCTGCAAAGGGAGTCGTCCGCCGGCTAGGCCGCTTTTGCTATAAAGGGCCGCTGTCCTCCACACGGCCAGTGACGGCGCGGCTTTCAACTGTTGTCAGGTCGGGCCGCCTGCCGACGTGCGGTTTATTCACCGTCCCGAACTGCGACAGCACCATTCCGACTAGTTGTCCTCGTCGAGTTGCAGGGCACACTCTCCGACGCCTGTGGCGTTCAATGGAGGTTTGTCATGGCGGTCTTCGGCAAACGAGTAGATGTCCCCGGTGGCGAGCGGCGAGCGGCTCGACAGCCTGTTGTGCTGGCCGCCTCAGCCCTGGGGCTCACGTGCACGACCTCAGTGGTCGTGCCCGATCTTTCCTCCACCGGTGCTAGGTTGCAAGGCCGTGACCTGCCGCCACCAGGGGAGCGGTTGCTTATCAACTTCGGCGAGTCGAGCCTTCTCGCCCGGGTCGCATGGTCCGGAGCAGATGAGTGCGGCATTGTCTTTGACGGGCCGCTAACCGACCAGGACGTTTCGGATCTCCAGTGTGAAGCCGATTGGGGTAGGGCGATGGGGCTCGCTTGAGCAGCAGCCGTTGGCGGAACAGCCAAGCCTCGCTAACCTAATCCTTGAGACTCGCCGCCCCGGCCTTGCTCGGCAAACGCAACTCGGATCGGTAGGTCTCACTCGGAGGCGTGACTTGCCCTCGCTTGTGGCGCCAATGGGAGGAAGTGGCCCGGTTTGTGCGCGACGCCTTTACCGGCCCGCTTCTTATTGATCCGACGGCAGCCAACTTACCCGACGCGTAAATCCCGAATTTTGGCCGTCGGATGAAAGAGGAGTGAGCTGTCGTTAGCAACTCGAAAGGGGGAGCCATGACGTATTATCGGCTCTACTATTTCGGTGGGCGAAACGGGCGGATCGATCATTTCCGAGAGTTCGAAGCCATCCATGACGCAGCAGCGATAGTCCAGTCCGGAGAATGGCGTTCCGCGAAGCCAATGGAACTATGGGCTAGAGGCCGAAAAGTAATGCGCTGGGAAGAAATCGGTGCTGACCGAAGCTCACGACGTCTGCCTGTCTCCGCCTTCTGGCTCCAAGTTGATGTTAGCTAATGCGAATGTCCGCTGTGGGTCGAAAGCAGACATTAGCCGGGATTTAGGTCTGCGCGAACCCGAAGTGTGGGGGAGAATGTGGGGATGAGCGCCGAAAGCTTCAAAAAAATCTCGTAGTGACAAATCACTAGTCGCCAATATTATACGGACTCCCGCTCCGCCAATCCATGATCCGCATCGATACGCGCGCTTTCAGTGGAGGGCCGGTCGAGAATGAGCGTGCACCGAGCGGGTGTCTTCGCAGCCTGTTCGGGCTCTGAACGTCGAATGGCGGCCCTGGGTGGAAAGAGGACGTTAGCTCGCCAGCAGTCCTCTCACACGGTACATTGAGTACCAAGTCGAAGGCATCAATGGCGCACGCTTTCCTCTCCTATGCCCGATCCAATGCGCACGCGGCAAATCTCGTCGCGGACGCTTTGCGCGCCGCGGGTTATTCTGTCTGGTTCGACCAAAACCTGCCCGCGCATCGCGCCTATTCCGAGGTCATAGAGGAGCAACTCGAGGCTGCAGATGCCGTACTTGCTTTGTGGTCCACTGAAGCCGTCAGATCGCAATGGGTCCGCTCGGAGGCCAATCGCGCACGTGAGAAGGGGCGGTTGATCCAGATACGCCTCGACGACGCTCGGCTGCCGATGCCGTTCGACCAAATCCAATGTTCGAATTTGAGCCGATGGCAGGGCGACCCAGCTGCGCCGGCCTGGCAAAATGTGTTGTCGAGCGTTGCAGCGCTCGCCGATCGAGAGCCGACGAGCGGCAGATTTGAACCGGTCGCGGGCCATAGCCCCCTGACCCGACGGCACATGCTCCTAGGCGGATCCGCGGTTGCGGCCGTTGCGGTCGTTGCGACCGGAGGATTCACTTGGTGGCGTGGCTTCGCGCCAAATCAACCGTCACCCGAAGCGCAGCTGCTACTGGAAAAAGGCACCAATGCGCTTCAGACGGTCAATGCATTCGATCCCGACAATCCGTCAGCAGCCGCACAGGCGGTCGCTATTTTGGCGAGCGCAACTCGACTGGCTCCGGATTTTCCGGCCGCTTGGGGCGAGCTGGCAATGGCCTATGCCGTGCGCAAGAAGGGTGCTCTGCCGCCTGAAAGAGCGGGCTTCGATTCCCGTAGCCGCTCGGCCGCAAAGCGTGCACTCGACCTCGATCCGAACGAACCGCGGGCGATCGGGGCCTTGCGCCTACTCGACCCTGTGTATCGGAATTGGCTTTCCGCGGAACGTGCCGACCGCGAAGCGTTGAAAGTTCAGCCTCGGTTTGCCTTTTTCGTCTTTCTCTTGGCTCACCTGCTCGGCAGCGTTGGTCGGTGGCGCGAGGCCGCGGCTCTTTCCAGGGGATTTGACCGCACGAAATTCCTGATTGCGGGAGCGGACCGGCAGGTGATCATCAACCTGTGGTCTGCGGGCGATCTTCCCGGGGCCGACGATGCGATACGAGCCGCTGTAGACCACTGGCCGCAACATACGCTTATCTGGAGCGCCCGGATTGGCTACCTGACTTACAGCGGCCGACCCTCCGATGCGTTAGAGTTGCTGGGGAACCAATCGGAGCGACCTCCCGGGACGAGCCGTGAAGTCATCGATGCTCTTGGGGCCACGGCAGCAGCCCTGGCGGGCCGAGCGAGCGCCGCCGATGCCGTCAATCGCAACCTGGGCCTTCTCAAGTCAAACCCTGCGGCTGTGTTCGCGGCAACCCACGCCGCAACCGCACTCGGTGATGCACAAACAGCGTTCGCTTTGCTGAGAGGCTATTACTTCGGAGAGACGGAGTGGGCGGGATTGGCTCCAATCGGAGGCGATCCGGATCGCCAGACCGCATTCCTGTTTCAACCGCCGATGCGTAACCTTTGGCGAGACCAGGACTTCGACGCCCTTCTCGAACGCATTGGCCTGAACGCCTATTGGCGGACGAGCAAGACTCTTCCGGACTTTCGGACGTAGCGCGAATGTTCGCGTTGGGTCGAAAGCGGACATTGAACGTTCATCCCGATCCGAGATACTGACGAGCCATGAACCGCAAGCCGATCACCTGCTGGTATTATTATCCCGACGAGGTTGGGACCGGCTGACGCGCGCTTAGTTCAGACGACCAATCTCGACCCGCTCGGCAGCCGCCCGGCGGGTTTTTTGTTGCCTTTGAAGGATGTTCAAATGCTTTCCGCAGATGAAACGACTGCCCCTCCACCGTCCTCCGGACAGTCCCCCTGCTCGTTTCGGGGCGGATATTGGCAGGACTATGTCGTCCCGCAGTGCTGGGAGGCGTTCGGCGAGGACGATCATGCGGTGTGGGATCTGCTGTTCGCACGGCAGGTGGAGCTGCTCGGGACGCGCGTGGTCTCAGCGTTTCTCCACGGGATCGATTTGCTGCGGCTGTCGCATCCAGGCGTGCCCGACGTCGAGGGGCTGAATGCGATTCTCGAACCGCGCACCGGCTGGCGGACAGTGGCGGTTCCGGGCCTCGTTCCTGACCCCGTCTTCTTTGCCATGCTCAGCGAGCGCGTGTTCCCGGTCGGCAACTTCATCCGGAAGCGCGGACAGCTCGATTATCTCGAGGCCCCGGACTGCTTCCACGACATGTTCGGGCATATCCCAATGCTGGCGCATCACGACTTCGCGGAGATGACCCGGCATATCGGGGAGCTTGGCGTAGCCGCCTGCGCGACGGGCAAAAGCGACCTGGCCGCCCGCCTGTACTGGCACAGCGTCGAGTTCGGGCTGGCGAAGGAGCAGGGCGAGCTGAAGATCCTTGGCGCGGGACTCGCATCCAGCTTCGGCGAGGCGCATTTCAGCCTGGAAAGCGACGAAGTCGAGCGGCTGCCGTTCTCGGTCGGGAAGGCGCTGCACACGCCGTACAGGCACGACGCTTTCCAGCCACGCTACCTCGTGTTGAGTTCGTTGGATCAGACGATTCGCGACGTGCTGGCGCTCAGCGAAGAGGAGCTTCTCGCGGTTGAGTGAGCGGGTGGCACCTGTATAGCCAAGCGCACCAATGGCCGACGACGAACTGCCCCGCGAGTACCGAACCGGATCCGACCCGCGCACTTTGCGCGACGCGCTCGGCTGCTTCGCGACCGGCGTGACCGTCGTCACCTGTTTCGATGATGAGGACAGGCCCTGCGGGCTGACGGCCAACAGCTTCACCTCCGTGTCGCTCGATCCGCCTTTGCTTCTGGTCAACGTGCACAAGGATGCGGTCTGCGCCTCGGGCCTGATCAACGCCGGGCATTTCGCGGTGAACGTGCTGCAGACCGAGCAGCAGCCGGCGTCGATCCGCTTTTCGACCCGGGCCGAGGACCGGTTCGGGGTGAACGACTGGACCCGCGGCGAATTCGGAGCGCCGGTGCTGGAAGAATCGCTGAGCGTCTTCGAATGCGAGCGCTACGGAGTCCATGACGGGGGCGATCACCACATCCTCGTCGGCCGGGTGGTAAAGGCGAGTTTCGACCCGAACCTCGATCCCCTGCTCTATTTCCGCGGACGATACCGCCGGCTGCACTTCGATTAATCGACGATCAGCTCTTCCGGGTGCTTGTGAAAGCGGCGGACGACGAGGACGATCAAGCCGCCGACGACGAGGCCCGCGACCGCGGAGCCGAGCGCGTAGAGTAACCATTCGACGACCGGGCCCAGGGCGCCGGTCGCGTGGCCCGCAGCTTCGGACCAGTGGTGAAGCGTGTGCGGCACGATCTCCAAGATGTGCAGATCCTCGAGCCCGTGCAGCAGGATTCCGCCGCCGACCCAGAGCATGGCCGCGGTTCCGATCGTCGAAAGCGCGCTCAACATCTTGGGGACGATGCGAACGAGCGCATCGCCGATCGCCCGGGCGGTCGCATTGGTCCGCTCGGCGAGGTGAAGGCCGATGTCGTCCAGCTTTACGATGAGCCCGACCACCCCGTAGACGCCGGCAGTGATCGCCAGAGCGACGGCGACCAGCGCCGCTGCGGTCATCCCGAGCGACAGCTCTCCCAGGCTCGCCAGCGAGATGGCCATGATCTCGGCCGAAAGGATGAAATCGGTGCGGATGGCGCCCTTGACCTGAAGCGCTTCGAGGTCCGCCGGATCGGCCATGGCGTCGACCAGCTGATCTTCATGATGATGGTCGTGGAGGAAAACCTCGGCGATCTTCTCCGTCGCCTCGAAAGCGAGATAAGCGCCGCCGATCATCAGCAGCGGCACGATCAGGAAGGGCGCGAAGGCAGTGAGCAGAAGCGCCGCCGGCAAGATGAACAGCAACTTGTTCTTGAGCGAGCCGACGGCGATCTTGCCGATGATCGGAAGCTCGCGCTCGGGCGCGAGTCCCACGACGTAGCGCGGCGTGACCGCCGTATCGTCGATGACGACGCCGGCGGCCTTGGTGCTGGCCTTGCCGGCCGCGCCAGCCACGTCGTCGAGCGAGGTGGCGGCGAGCTTGGCGATGGTGGCGACATCGTCGAGGAGCGCGATCAAACCGGATGGCATTAACCGGCGTTAGGCGAACTTGCGGTTCCTGCGCAATTCGCGCATCGCCGCGGCCATGCTTGGGCTGGACTTCATCAAGGCAAACCGTGCGGCGGTCGAGAAGGCGATCGCGGACAAGACGGTAACCATCGATCTGGACAATCTGCTGTCGCTGGACGGCGACGTGCGAGCGCTGAAGACCGAGATCGAGGCACTTCGAGCCGAGCGCAATGCGATCAGCGCGGGATTCAAGAGCGCCGCTCCCGAAGAGCGCGCCGAGCTTGGGCGGAAGGCGAAGGAAGCGGGGGCTCGCGCGGGCGAGCTGGAGAATGACCTTGCCGAGAAGCAGGCGCTTCTGACCCAGCTTCAGATGCGGGTGCCGAATATTCCGTGGGACGGCGCTCCGATCGGCCCCGACGAGAGCTTCAACACGGTCGTGCGCAAGGAAGGCGAAGTGCCGAGCTTCGCGTTCGAGCCGCTCGACCATGTCGCGCTCATCGAGAAGAACGATTGGGCCGACCTGTCGCGGATCGTTCAGGTGTCGGGATCGCGGCAATATTGCCTGAAGGGCCGGCTTGCGCTGCTCGAGACCAAGCTGATGGGCTGGGCGCTGGAGCGGATCGCCGAGGCGGGCTTTACTCCGATCACCGTCCCGTCGATGGCGCGGGAGCAGGCGTTCCTGAACCAGGGCCAGTTCCCGGGCCATGTCGAGGAAACCTACGCGCTACCGAACGACGACGCTTTTCTGGCCGGGACTGCCGAGGTTGCGCTGACCTCGCTCCATTCGGGCGAGATCATCGAGGGCGACAAGCTGCCCATCCTCTACGCCGGTTACTCGCCCTGCTTCCGCCGCGAGGCGGGAAGCGCGGGCAAGGATGTTCGCGGGCTGCTGAGGGTTCATCAGTTCGTGAAGGTCGAGCAATATGTGATCTGCGAGGCGGACGATGCGCAGTCTGCGACATGGCACGCGCGGCTTCTGGAGCTGGCCGAGAGCATGCTCCAGGCGCTTGAGATCCCCTACCAGGTGATCGAGACGTCCACCGGCGACATGGGCCTCGGCAAGTTCCGAATGAACGACATCGAGAGCTGGGTGCCGAGCCTGAACAAATATCGTGAGACCCACAGTTGCTCGACGCTCCACGACTGGCAGGCGCGGCGGGCTAACATCCGTTACCGCGGGAGCGACGGGAAGGTTAGGTTCGCGCACACGCTCAACAATACGGCGCTGGCGAGCCCAAGAATACTCGTGCCGCTGCTTGAGAACCACCAGACGGAGGACGGGCGGGTGAAGCTTTCGGCGGTGCTTCAGGAACTGCTCGGGGGCGAATATCTCTAGGGTGGAATGGACCGGCGACGATCGTCCTCCTTCGGGCTGGTCGCGGCTCGCCGAGATCGGGTGGATGGCCGCCCGGATCGGCCGGAGCTTCGGTCATTCTCGTCCGCGCGGACCGGTCGATGGACCGCCGGCGCTCGTCATCCCCGGTTTCGTGGCCAGCGACCAGACCTGCCTCCCGCTTCGCCGGGCGCTCGCCGATGCGGGCTGGCGGGTGCACGGCTGGGGCCTCGGCCTCAACAAGGGGGTCACGGCCGATCTGCTCGATCGCCTTGAAGGCTGCATCGACCGAATGAGCGCGAACGAGCCGGTGCTCATCGTCGGCTGGAGCCTGGGCGGGGTATTTGCGCGGGAGATCGCGCGTTACCGCCCCGAGAAGGTCCGCGCCGTCATCTCGCTGGGCTCACCCATCTCGGGCGACCTGCGCCAGAACAATGTCTGGCGACTCTATGAGGTCGTTGCCGGCCACAAGATCGATCAGACGCCAGTCCAGCGGATTCTCCAGAGGCCGCCCGTTCCAAGCCTGGCGATCTGGTCGCGCAAGGACGGCATCGTCGCACCGCGCGCAGCCTACGGTCTCGAAGGGGAGCGGGACGAGGCGGTCGAGATCGACGCCCGGCACATGGCATTTGCACTTTCGCGCAGGACGGCTGACGATGTGGTGCGGGAAATCGACAGGTTCCTGAAAAGGCACAATTAAATTTCCGTTTTTTATTGTTTCGGTAACGGAAGAACCCCATCTTAAGGTTATGAAAGGCGCGCGGACCCTCGCCGCAACCGCCGGCGCAGCCCATCCGGACGATCTTGCACCTCCGGGCTGGCACCGCCTGCGCGAAGTCGCCTGGCACCTTCCGAGATATCTGGCGGGACTCGGTCCCGTTGGCCCTCGCGGCCCGGAGGACGGGCCGCCGGCGC
>Ga0307410_10000131_pt1 | contig 26995 bp, 29 predicted proteins | sample 322Ometagenome_3_FD_203707 | JGI IMG/M metagenome (GOLD analysis project Ga0307410, IMG submission 203707) | Maize rhizosphere microbial communities from greenhouse at UC Davis, California, United States - 322HYB-O-3 | ecosystem: Host-associated > Plants > Roots > Rhizosphere > Soil | place... | reverse complement strand
CTGAAATCCCCAACTATATAATGCATAGTCCAATTGGTGTTGCTATTATTGCGGTTCTCAATATTATTAGCGGAATTATCCTGCTAATAACAGGATTAGGTCTTATCGCTTTAGGCACAATTGTTCCTGGAATGCCGCTGCCATCTGCGTTTGAGAAGTCGTAAAATATGACTGATCCCGCAGATATTGATCTCTCAGACGTTTCGCCGAGGGTATTTGAAGCAGTAGTTGTTGCAATTGGCGGAATTATTACCGCCGTAGGTGTTGTGTCTTTTATAGTGGCTTATGGTTTGCTGAAGGGTATGGGATGGGCTTGGACTCTGACTGTAGTTCTACCAATTATAAGCATCTTGTTGAATGCTATCTCGCTACAGGAAAATTTAGGTGGAATAGTCTGCGTTATCATAAGCGGAATAATCCTCTACTACATCTACAGATCACCTGTCAAGTCATATTTTGGAAGAGGTTCGAGTCCTGCACTTTCAGCAACCACCTAGGCACTCCGTATTTGCTATAGAGACTTGTTGAGAAGAGTTAATGATATTGGCAAAAGCTTGGCGCTCCAGAAAATGAATAAGGCATGTAAGCAATTGAATCCTTTATCTTTAGATCTGGGTTTGTATCTGTCCGATTGCAGAATCCCGGATGAGGCTTATAGTTTGCAGTTTTATTTTTTGTCCATAGACAGCTTCAAGCGATTTGCATTGGTACAAGATTTCTACAGGTCCATACATTCTCTTGGTTCACCTTCTATCGCATTTAGAGCCGTGGAAAAACATAATCCGCAGGACAGTAATCGATATCTGTAGTTTTTTACATGGATATTTCAGTAACTCCAAATACTAGAACATATGTGATTCAACTTTCAACTACTATCTTTATGGCCATTTCCTTAGGGGCTGATGCTGTTATATGTCATCTTGTATTCTTGTTAATAGACTGTCTCTTGACATTTTCTTCAAATGCATCAAGCTAGTCTTTGTCATCAAGCTAATTGTGTAGTCTAGATTCTTTGCCTACCTGCTTTGGTTCATTGTGTCAATTATCCTTCTTGCCTGGATAGACTATCTTTCAGTCTTCCTCTACACAAGTGTGTGTTAGTGGCAGTTAGTAAGTGTCTACAACAAATGAACTTGGAACAAAGCCACGTCATTGCCGCAAAGACAGCAATAACTTTTCTTTTCACCAATTAAGGTGAAATATATTTGAACAAGAACTATGAACATAATTGATCAATTCATAAATTAACAACGCTATTGCATCTTGCGGAGAGATACATACATGCACCCAGATGACCTAAAAGCCGTATGGATTTGCCACGAATGTCATAAGGTATATGTTTTTCACAGTGATATTGACGATCATAAGGATTCAACCGGGCATAAGCTGATTGAAAAGGTGATGATGATATCACCAGAGACCTTTGCATAAAAAATATCTTATAATGACATAGAGACTGCTGCCCTGTATTTTTATGCTTCAGCGCTTGGGACAACGTGTCCTAATTTTTAGGACCCATAAAATGCCATCCTAAAAAAGAGGAAGCTATATGTCGTCACCATCCCATATAGACTCAAAGACAAATGAAGAAGAGCAGAAAACTACCGAGGTACAAGTTGTTCCTGTTGTCGCTAATAAATACTCTATCTCAAAGAAGATTACAATACAGAACTTTACAGTAGAAAAGAGATGGGTGACAGGCACTGCGAAAATATTGGTGCCAATGAAATGCGAATAGGTATATGTTAACGGTGAGAAATTAGGTTCCAAAGACGGACTTGAAAGCATACTATATCTTCAATGAAGGAATGAGTGGTGGCAACAAAAAGGGAGAAAGCGACAAGAAGATGGTAAGAAAAAGAAAGAAGCTCTCAAGGGATAATTAACTCCACTTTTTCAAGGTAGTTCGAACACACAAGAGGCACTTCCACTGTTTGGAGAGGAAATATTGATCAGACAGAGGATACGACCAGTTGGAGAAGCAGTGATAACAAAGAGAAAAATAACAGAGAATAAGAAGATACTACTAAGCACCAAGAGCGAAAAAATTATCATAAGGTATCCTGATGGAACTGAGACAGATATCACCTCGAGAAATACTGTTTCTAGATTTAGTCTGGTTAAACTACACAAATAATAAATGATGGTCTAGAAATTTCAGATGACCTGTTATGTGTGGTAGTCAATCCTCGTTATCTGATTTGGCTTATCGGCTATAGCCTTCCTGTTCTGCAAGCGTTGTTTATCGTTTATCACCTTACTTATCTAATACGTATGGTGTATTGAATATTATTTGAATTTACCTATTAGGTATAGCCCAAACTTTAAATACATAACAAGAGTAGTCGGTATGACGTGGGTAGAGTAACCCTTGAAGGATACAAATGTGAACGATGTGGGCATATCTGGGTTCCACGTTCTACTACAGAGGGTGACCCTATAATTTGTCCAAGGTGCAAGAGTCCATACTGGAATAAGCCTAGACGGATGGAAGGGAAAAAGCAAGAAGTTGTAATCAAGGAGAAAAGGAAGACGCTCAAATAACCTGAGGCTTTGGAGCAAATGTCAGAAGACGCACCTGAAAAAATTGCTGCAAAGGTAATGGCAATTTGTATTTGTTACCTCAGCCTCATTATCTTGAAAAAGAGAATGGACACTTGTGATAATAGTAAAGGTGGAGGGTAATAAACAGCAAGTTGGGCTTTCTATTTGATAGAATAAAAGATAGGGTGGCAAGGTGGGCAAATGACGAAAGTAGAGTAAACGATTCAGACCTTATCTTTTCTCTATCATCATCCCACATTACTTTGGATACGAAGATCGGGCTTGTGACTACTGGTAGGTGTGCACTAGTAATAAAGACCAACAGCGGGCGATATTTTCGTGAAATGGAGCAGGAAGTGAAGAGGTTCCTTGATGCCATGGAAAGAGAAGAATCTTCTGCCATTGACCTGCATTATGATACAATTACAGATTACCACGGTTATCTGTGGATAATCCTCTATGGAAAAAGGATCGAAGATCTTTTAGCAGGATTGACTGCAGTTGGAGACATGGTCATAGAGCGAGGTTTTTCAAACCAAATACTTGCAGCAGTTTTTCAGTTTTATAACGAGAGAGACAACAATCAGAGCTCTTTTCTAGTATATGATTACAAGTGGAACAAGTTTTATCCATTTGTTCCTGTAAGCCATAAAAGAAAGACCCGAAACACCACAGAAGAAATGAGAATCATGGAAATAATGGCCAACGAGATGCCTTTTGAGAAAGATAAAGATTTGTGGCGTCCCCTCTGGAATCTTCCCCTGTAATGAAAGTATCACACTCCTTCCCAATAGGGATGCGGACAGTGCTATTGCGATTCCGCAGAACTAGCCACAAGGATGATGATCGAAGCAAACTTATTCTATCACCGCGTGCTAAAAGCATCATCAACCACTCTTTGCAGTTATTTTCCATGACTCGCCTACGTAGAATTCCCTTACCTCGATCTATTTCCTCTTGTGAGATGGGCTTCGAAAAATCGTCTAGGCATATCTAATATATTATAAGTCCATAATTATGAATATAGACTATAACTCCAGAGGAGTTAAATATTATTTTAAGTGTTTATCTCCTCACAATGAAGAAGTACTGTGACAATTGTTTAAGAGAATTATCAAAATTTTCATTTTTAAATCATGACAAAAAAAAGATCTACCGATACAATAGCGCAATGCTTTGTCGTACTTGCCTTGAAGAGATAAGCTCACGCAGACAACAACAGTTAGAGGAAAAATCATAATAAAAGTTAAGTTTTGTTCCAATTCCTAAGTTTATTTTCCTTGGGAAGTAGCATCTTTTGATCCTTCTTTTAAGATGCGCTTCTGCATTGATAGGATAGTTAAAAACCCTTGAAGAGAAAAACAACAAAACAATTACTGTAATTATTATTGCTACAATTGCATCTCACGTTGGCTTCTATATGGAATCTCCTTTCTTTGGCGCTATATACTTATTGTGTTGAGGCCCGTTGTCGAGGAAGCCTCTATGGCAGAAGAACTGCTCGTATTTGTTTGTCTTCAGTAGTGGCAGATTTTTGATAATTAACATTTCTCATATAGGTGTAGGTGTGTTCTCTTTTTGTCTCTGTTTTTGACTAAAGCTCAACAACGTAATAATATTTTTCCCTAACATGAAGAGAAAACCGTTAAAACATATTTTTACTCGGGTGGTTCATGAAGAGTATTTCTTCAGCCCTGACTATATCGCTAATTACCTTTTTCATGCTAGAGACTACCGCAGTATCATTCCTTTTGCCATCTATAACTTTTGAACCCGCTCTTGCGCAAACAGAGGCGTCGACACAAGAAGATGAAAATAATAGTAATAATCTTGATAATAACACTATAGCTTACAGTTACAACATATACAGTAATAATAATACTCAACAAGCACCAACAAGACTGCATAACAGTTCTGTCAGCTATTATGACAACACGACAGGATATCTTGTCTACCCCGAGCTAGCCAACAATACTCAACAACAACAAGAACCTATGCCCGCAGTAATCATGATTCATGAATGGTGGGGGCTAAATGAACACATTAAAAACCAAGCAGACATTTTAGCCAAGGAAGGATATGTTGTACTAGCAGTTGACCTGTATAGAGGTGAGGTTGCGGCTGACTCTAACCGTGCGATGGAGTTGACATCTTCTGTTAGAAATAATTCTGCTTCTGCAATAGACAACCTGCAGTCTGCAGTGAATTATGTCAAATCACTTGAAATGGTTGATGGTAGTAGAATAGCTTCTTTAGGATGGTGCTTTGGTGGGGATTGGTCTCTACAGCTTGCACTAAACAGCTCTGAGAATCCGCTGGCTGCTACTATTGTTTATTACGGGCGTCCGGTAACAGACACCGCTTCCCTTTCTAGCATTAGTTGGCCTATACTTGGTATTTTCGGCGACCAAGACCAAGCGATTCCCGTTGAATCAGTAAAGCAATTTACATCTGCATTAAATGCATCAGGAGTCACAAATGAGATTTACCTGTATGAGGGTGTAGGACATGCATTTGCAAATCCCTCAGGCGACAATTATGCTCCAAAAGAGACTGCTGATGCTTGGCAAAAGACAATTGGATTCTTAAGAACGTATCTTTAGAAATTGCCTTTCCGGCATTTAGGTAAAAAAGTATATGCATCCTTCGATCGATAATAGCTGTTGTCAACCCTCCGTATGTCGACATTCTCTCATTTTCAAAGGGGATCGCCCAGGTTTCTTGTTACCTCGTCAATGGTGGGGACAGGATAAAAACATAAAAATTTGGAAACTGTTTGGCAGGGACTGAAGCTATTTTTGGTATCTACAACAGTTTTCTATGCATTACATTCAACTTGGAAGAAATACTGGCTCTCTAAATTCAAGGAATAAAGCAAATAAGGATTTCTGGACGCAGTAGTAGAGCGGCTATCCTCGCCTTCAGTCAATTGAAGTCGCTTATATTTTCAAGTTCTCAATTCCCTGCTTTTTACTCTCATTGGCTTTAGAGTATATCCCCTAGTACCCTCGAAATAAGCGCCGGGAGAGGGATTTGAACCCTCGGGACCCTCACGGGTCACAAGCTGGCCGGTTTGACAAATTCCAGGCTTGCGCCCTTCCGGGCTAGGCGACCCCGGCATCACATAACATGTGCACTAGCCACCATATCACTATATTAATTATGGGCAAAGACAAAGCTAAAAATTGAGGAATGTTGCATCAATCAGTGCTTTTGGCTACTCAGGGATTATCCGATCATTGTAAGGCAGGGGATCATGTCGATTGCAACGATTGTATGTGCCGCTGTCATATTCCCGGCACAATTGAAAACCTTGCAAAGAACATTGCCAAGCTAGACCGCAAGCGGCCAGGCATTGGCGAAACCCTCTAAAATTAATTCTTAGAATTCATCAGCATTTTCATTTTCAAGCTTGTCAAGGTCGACCTCTGAGGGTATCGTGACGTTGCTAGACTGCTCGCCCTTTGAGCGCCACGCCTTTGGATATGTGTTGGGCTTCATGATGATGCGTTTCATGACAAACGCTATACCGCGGACGTTCTGCTCGATCTCCTCCTTTGTCATCGCCGTCTGTGCTAAACCTACTATCTCTCCCTTTAGAGTGTAGACACCTACAAGCTCACCCTTGCGTAGGTCATTTGGCACTGCTATCACGCCCGGCACTGCAAGCGGTGCGCCGTGGCACAGCGCGTCGACTGCTGTGTCGCGAACTGTGATGGCCCGTATACCTGCTAGACAATGCTCTATTGGCAGGATTAGTCTACGCAGTTTTTCCTCGTCCTTTCTTTCCTTGTAACGCTCATAGGCATCTGCAATATCATGCAGGCGCACAAGACCCTCATTCTGTTCTGACAGGTTGCTTACCCTTGTCCGGCGGAGCTCTACCATCGTGGCTCCAGATGCCATCACCTCGCCAATATCATAGATTATCTTGCGGATGTATGTGCCTGCCTGGCATAGGATACGCATGAGTACTAGCCTGTCATAATTTTCAAGGTAGTCAAATTCGTAGACACTTCTCACGCGAGTCACACGTCGGACAGATGAACGCTGGGGGGGCCGCTGATATATTTCACCTGTAAATTCCTGCATCATATTTCTTAGTTTATCTGATGAAACATGTGAGTGTAGGCGCGCAAGGGCATAGTACTCTTTTGGTCCTAACAACAGCACAGATAGCGCCTTGGTGCCTTCTCCCAATCCTATCGGCAGAAGACCTGTTGCGCCGGGGTCAAGCGTGCCGCTGTGGCCGGCCTTTTCTATCTTCAATATGCGCTTTATCCATGCTACAACTTCGTGGCTTGTCGGGCCAGCCGGCTTATCCACAAGCACTAAACCATAATACAGCAACGACTTAATTGGTCTCTTATCCGGGTAATGACCGTAGTTGTCGTTGGTGATGTCATCGTCTATCTTGATAAGGTTCTTCAGCTGCGGTAGCATCATCAATCTGGTACACCTATGTGCCGTCTGACTATTAATTTTGATATCTCTACAAGGGAGTCAATGGATAACCTATCAGTGTTGAGCACATAGTCAAAAACGGTCAGATCTTCGCCAAAGCGAAAGCCGTACAGTCTGTAGTAGATCTTTTTATTCTCCTCGTCCCTCAGCTTGATTATCCTTTTTGCCTCCTCAAAGCTGATGCCGTCGCGGTTGGCCATCCTTCTGGCGCGGTTTTCCGGCGATCCTCGAAGCCAAAACTTAATGATGATGATTGATTCATCTTGTACAAGCCAGGGCAGTGTGTAGCTTGTAATGACTGTTCCTCCTTTCTTTACTATCTCGATGAGCTTCTTGTCTACTTTTTTGTCAAAGGAAGGATCTGATTTGCGTTTCTCCATGAACTTTTTTGCTTCTATAGTGTCCCACCAATCATCTCTTTTAACTGAATAGCCTTTGTTTTCTTCTTCGGCAAGCATCTTTAAAATGTCACCCCCATTATACATCGTGATGTCAAATTCTTCTGCAAGCTTGCAAGCTATGGTAGTCTTGCCTACCGCAGGCCAGCCTGAAATTACAATACTAAATAATTTATTGGCGACCATCTTATCCTGTTATGCTAGGCATGCTTGTCTTAGTCACCTTGGATATTATTCCACTGAACCCAAACGAGGTTATCAGGAACCAACCCCACAGGTAAACCTGCCCCGGTAATCTGCAGGGACCAGTAAGGGTGGTTCCACCATCGGGATTTATTACAGGTTGGCCATTTCCGTCTAATTTTGGTTGGGTGTCGGTTTGCACATTTGCATCACTACACGTTATCCATGGAATGTATATTGGCGATAGCGACACAGTTGCGCCAAATATTGCAGGGAACACAAGGATCCAGATGAGAAATGACGGTATCATATAGATAAACATCGGACGCATCTGCTGTTGCTGCATTTCAAGGGCCATCTTGTTTACATAGGCTTGCTTCTTTTTCAGCTCCTCTATTCTAGGCTTATCTTGTTTTTTGATCGCGTCAGTGTATTGCTTGCGCCATTCATTTGTCTCCTTCATGACCCTGTTCATCTTTTCAATATCTGTGGTCTTTTTCCTGAGCATCGCAAATGCAAAATTCATGCCTACTGCTATTACTAGCGCAACAAGCATAGCGCTTAGCATGTCGGGAAATATTGGGTGTGTAGTATACTGTGGCGATAAAGGCCACTGCATCAACAGATCCTGCAGAGGAAGATTCAACTTCCATCTCCTAGCAGTATCTTTGCTATATTTGCTGCTGCTTCGCTTATCTGACCATCATTGTTCATGATTATCGCAAACGGCGCACCTGTCAGAATAGAGCAGGACGCCACCATAACTCTCGAGATATCAAGCTCCTTTTGGATATTTTCTGCAGAAGCGATGTCCCGCTGGCGAGTCTGGTCAGACTTGCGCCTCTCTGCTATCTCCCTTGGGTCTGCCGCAACCATGACCATATTCGTTGGCTTCATGATGCTTAGCAGCCTCATTGGGAGGCCTGGATAGTATCCCTCCTCTGTGTTGATAAAAAGATGAGTGTCAATCAACACTATGTCGTCCTTCATTTCTGTGATTCTCTGAGCTGCCAAATCCTGCAGTCGCCTCTGATCTTCCACAGTCATCCTGCGCATTTCATCTCGGTTCCTGAGGCCCATCTTTTTAGCCTCTTCAAACATGATGGTACCAAAAATTACAACTGTGGTCTTGCGCTTCTGGTTTAGCATCTCAGCTGCGCGAGTAATGAGGGTAGTCTTTCCCACGCCTGGGATACCAACAATTATTGCACGTTTATTTTCTGCCAATTAGAGCCGCCAGAGTGGGCATATAGGTGTCGACCTGCTCTTTGACCAGTGTCTGATAGTAGCTTACCATGATACTGACCATTAGCAGAATGCCGGTTCCAGTTCCAAAGACACCTAGTACATCAGAAATGCCAGCGAGAGTACCAATGATCATGCCAGATAGTAGGGTGAGCGCAGGGATGTATTTATTGAGAAGACCTTCTACGGATCCTTCTGATCGTCTAAAGCCGGGCACCTGCACATCCGCATCAAGGAGGTTGCGCGCTGCAGTTTTTGCCGAAAGACCACCAAGTTCTACCCATAACCTAGAGAATACTGTGACTATTGCTGCCATAAATAATACATATACTACAGCCCTTATAGGATCGGCTGCCGCTACATCTAGGCCTCTAGGGGGAGTGATGTAGTACAGGATGCCGCCTGTGGGGGTTGCTTGGCCTCCTCCTTGAGCAGCAGGATCAAATGTGGCGATCCAGTTGAATGCAGGGTTGGTGTTATTTGGGTTATAGTTGGCCCAAAGCATCTGCCCCATAAAGACAGCATTGGCTAGAAGTGCAGATGCCAATATCACCGGTATAACTGAAGTGTAAAGCAGCTTGATCGGGTATACTGCAGTAAAGCCTCTATACTTAGTTGACACTATCGGGACATCAACGTGTATGCCTTCAACATACACGAGTACAAGTATAACTCCTATTGTCAGGGCGAGTACAAACAAGCTTGGCAACTGGCCAGTACGAAAGATCGCATCAGCTCCCTCCCCGTTACTAACTGCGTATATTGTGAATGGGATTACACCTAGTGGTCCGTCTTCTGCCGGGACTATACTGAACACACTCCACAGTATCGTCTGGGCGATGCCTGCCATGATGAATAGACTTAGGCCCGAGCCGACACCCCATCCCTTCTGTACCATCTCGTCCATTAGCATGACGAGTATACTGGCACCTATGAGCTGGGCAATTACTATATAGATGGCATGGGGAGCCTCCTCTGCAGTAAGCGGTCCATAGACGCTAGCCCCGTATAGTGTACCTTCTGCTACAATTACTATTATGGTGACTATCTTTGTCGCCGAAGTAAAGAGTGACCTGTCATCAGTGTTCTTAAAATCTAACTTGATCAAACCGGAGCCTTTTAACAACTGCATGAGTAACCCTGCTGTGACTATGGGTCCAATTCCAAGCTCCATAAGTGTTCCTTGTTGAGCGGCAAATATGACACGTGCAAATGCAAGAAAGTCAAAGCGTGGGTCATCTGTGACACCGTATAGCGGGATCTGTGCCATTACTAAGTAGGCGAAAAGGGCAATTCCAGTCCAGGCGAACTTTTCAGCCAGTGAAATCTTCTTCTTTGGCTTTGGGACCTGAGGAACGTAAACAGACGCGGTCTTTACGAACCGCCTAACTATGTTCTCAGCTGTCATGCTGCTCATCTCCAGTCCAGGCGAACTTTTCAGCCAGTGAAATCTTCTTCTTTGGCTTTGGGACCTGAGGAACGTAAACAGACGCGGTCTTTACGAACCGCCTAACTATGTTCTCAGTTGTTGTCGTGCTGCTCATCTTTTATAACTCCGCCACCTGCAGCCTCAATTTTTGACCTGGCGCTCTCTGAAACCCTATCTACCTTGACCATATAAGCCCCACTAATAGAGCCTCCTCCAAGCAGCTTGTCATAACCTAGCGAGGTCAGATCCAGAACAACCCTGCCGCTTTCATCGGCCTTTCCATGCTTGGCAAATACTGCATCCAGGTCTCGGATGTTGATCCACCTCTGTACGAGGTTGCGGTTAAAAGAGTTAAAAGGGTCGTGACCAAAGTGGTCCGGCTCCTCAATGACTGTCCGTATCCAGAAGTGCTTGTGCTTTCCTGCACCTCCGACACCGCCTCTGCTTCCCGACTGCCGGTGCTGGCCAACTTGGCCCCAGCCACAGTACCTGCTACCGCGCTGTCTTCTGCTTTTTCTAAATCTAGTAGCCATAAATCATTATCACTTACTCTGTGCTGTTGAAATTATAGCTATCACGTTCACTCGCACCTTAATTAAGTCTTGCTGCACTAGAGCATCCTCTTGACTATCTCGCCTAGTTCGCCATCTTCTCCAAGAATTCCATCTTGCATATACTGAGTCTTAGTCTTTCTCTTGAACCCGCCCTTTGGGGGGTTAAGAGCAAACCATGGTTTGATCCCTCCAAGTTTGCTCATTGCGACCTTGTTCTCTGATATTGCAGATGCAAGGTCATCAATACTATTGTACTCTTTTGGGAGATCCGGCTTTGTGATCGGCTTGTATCCTGCCATTCTGCCCCGCTTTTCAAGAAGTTCTTTGACTATGCTGGCATCTGCCTTTGTCCAGGCTACCTCGTCCTTAACCTTTCTCAGCATGCCCAGATACTCCGCGCTTTCTGGCACTATTGTCGCGCGGAAGCGCTTGTCGAGGTTGAGGCCATCAAGCGTCTTTTTGGCTTGCTGGGGGATATTTACTGTTCCCTTGATTCTAACTACAAGATATGCCATCTAGTTTCATCATCAACCTACACTGTATGTGCTCCTGAGGGCATTGAAAATTGCCTTTGTGGTCGAAGACATTGTATTTGTTGACCCAAAGGTCTTTGTCCATGAGTCCTTTAGTCCTGCCAACTTCAACAGGCTCTTTATGTTCCCGCCAGCCACAATACCAAGGCCCCTTGGGCCGGGGATGATTTCAATTGTGACGCTGCCTCCCTTACCACGCACTTTGAACGGCACGGAGTGAAGCTGATTGCACTTGCACTCCCAGCTACCGCAGCCAAGCTTGACAGGAATTACATTAAGGTAAGCAGCAGTTGTAGCCTTGTCGATGGCAACCCTCATTTGAGAAGCCTTGCCCTTGCCTATGCCAAACCAGCCAGTCTCGTTGCCAACAGCCACAAGAGCATTGAAACGCGTCATCTCGCCGGCGTCAGTCTGCTTTTGGACAATACCGACATGAACTACTTGGCTCTTGATGTCCTGGAGAAGGTGCTTGACGATCTCTGGTTCCTGTATCCTCATGCCGTTTTCATAAATCTGCTCCATTGAGTTTATTTTGCCTGCCATAACCATGCTTCCAAGCGAAGTTCTGGGTTTCCATTCAGCCTGATGTTGCCTTGCTGACGATGACATTTGGCTCATTCCTCTTTTCTCTGGCCTCTTTTCTTTACTGTGACGTTCTTCTTTTCCTTTGCCTTTTCTTCCTTGGCTGTTGCTTCTTTTGCTGCCTTCTTTGATATCGCCTTTTCGGCAGGCTTGCCTGAAATTCTGCTCTTTATTTCTTCAAAATGCAAAGGATAATCTTCAGGCTTGAGGCCGTTTTTCAAAATAGCGGAGAAACGTGAATTGTACTCTTTCTCATCTTCTTTCAGAGTGTGAGAGTACTCTGCTATGTGATGGCCACTGATCCTGTCTTCGTCTGGAAGTGATTCTTTAGAGACAGGCATACTGACCCCAGCATCAACAATGCCCTTCATACATGCTGCAACCCTTGAAGTAAAGTGGTTCTTGCCTATGTAGAGGACTGCAGCGTTGATCTCCTTTTGTATTGCCTTCTTCCCTAATAGCATTCCTGTGAGATAGCAGGCTGGCAAATTGTTAAAGGCACCCTTCCATCCGTGCTCGGCAAGTTCCCTGCTGTGTGCAGAGGCGATGACAATATCGCCTGTAGGAGTCGGCCTGAGCAGTTGGGCCGCGACATTCTGATCGCTTATCCTGATAGTAACAAACAGGTGCCTACCGATCAGGATCGCCGACCTCTTGCGATAATTAGTTTTATCTTCTCTAATCCTTTTTAGCGTATGAACATAAGTCAACAATTATCCACCAATCAACGATTAGAGAAGCAACCAATGTAAAGCACTTATAAACGTTAAAGATTCAGTCAGTGAACCTTGATTTGGAAGGCTTGTTTTTATTTTCTACCAAAATGTGATCTATATTTATCACAATAATATGCACATTAACTATTCCGCCACTGCTCTATTTACTATTATTATTATTATTATTATTCACTGAAAGCCCTTAAAGAAAAGCTTCCCATGCCCTGAAATTAGGAGAGATGTATATTGTCAATCAGATAACATGTAGTAGTAGCGAATTCAAATCCGATTGTCCCACTGCAATAGGGGACTAATCTACCGTGCCAAGATGAGGATTGAGAATAGCAATTCAAAGCAGCAAATCAGATCTACCCTTGATGATGGTTCTTATGACCTTGGCAGTCTATTGTAGCACTATTGGCAGAACGATTGAATAATACGATAACTGCAAGTTATGAAATAAAGTGTTAGTTCATTTCCTCCTCATCGTTCTCTTTGCAATCGATGCGGCGTACGCGCCCGCTCCGATGCCATTATCAATGTTTACCACTGCCAAGCCAAGGGTACAGCTCTGGAGCATAGATGCCAACGCGCCTACGCCGTTTGCACCAAAGCCATAGCCTATTGAAGTTGGCACCCCCACAACCGGTATATCGACCATCGACGCTACAATTGAGGCAAGTGCACCTTCCATTCCTGCCACGACCACAATGGCGCCTATCTCTTGTTTGAACATCTCTTTAAGAGCTGGAAAGAGGCGATGCATTCCAGCAATGCCGACATCGTAACTTGTTATCGCCTCACAGCCCATCGCCTTGGAAACAATCCGTGCCTCTTCTGCGACGCCAACGTCTGAAGTGCCGGCCGACATTATTCCTATTTTGGCACCGGTCATTTTGCAGGTGAACGACTTTTCAGAGGCAAATAGCGTTGTGCTGTTCCTTCCAATTTCGACATTAAGACCCTTTCTACGGAGCGCACCTGCTACTCTTGATAGCTCGTTCTTCTTTATCCGGCTGACTACAACTTGACGGTTACGCCTAACAATAGCGGAGGCTATTTTGATGATGTCTCTGTACTCTTTGCTTTCAGAAAAAATGATCTCTGGCATTCCTCCTCTTCTCATTTCCCTGCCGACATCGAGCTTGGCAATATCGCCTATCTTTTCAATTGCGTGGATGGAGATCTCCTTCTGTACCTCCGATAGGCTAAGGCTGCCATTTGCAAATTCGTCAAGAATTGTATGTAGATCCATCCGTCAGCAAGCTATCATCATCAACAAGAAAATAAAAGGCTTTAAAGTGGAAGTGCCCTGATCGCTTCCTTCACGCTGGCAACGCCCTTGCTGAAAATGTCCTGCTCAAAGCTGTCCAGCTTGAGCTCAATTATGCGCTCGACTCCACCTGCGCCAATGATAACCGGGACGCCTATGCACACATCATAAAATCCATATTCACCTTCAAGCAATGTTGACACTGGAATTACCAGCTTTTTGTCTCGGATGGCAGACTCCAGCATAGTCGCAACTGCGTTGCCAGGTGCATATACGGTCGCTCCCTTTAGTGCAATGACCTCTGCTGCGACCTTTCTTGTCTTTTCCAAGATCTCTGTTGCCTTATCCTTTGAGATAAACTCATGAAGCGGTATTCCTCCTATAGAAGAGAACCTAGTCAGCGGCAGCATGTTTTCGCCGTGCTCGCTTATCACCATAGCTTGAATCGAACTGCGTGAAATATTTGTTGCATCTCGAATAAAGCTCTTGAACCTTGATAAGTCTAGCATGCCACCCATTCCCATAACCTTGTTCTTTTTTGCTCCAAGAGTCTTGAGCATAAAATAAGTCATCGGATCAAGTGGGTTTGTAACGACTATTATAGTAGCATCCTTTGCATAAAGCGCAATTTTGGACACGACATCCTTGACGATGCCTGCATTTATCTTGAGGAGATCCATTCTCGTCATGCCTGGTTTTCTTCCGACGCCAGCAACGACCACTACATAGTCAGAATCGCGCATATCTTCGTAATTGTTTGAACCCCGCACTATGGTGTCAGAACCCCTTTCTGACAGCTGGTGATTGATGTCCATTGCTTCTCCCTGAGGGAGGCCCTGCACTATATCAAGCAGCAGTATGTCTCTATCAAGCTCCCTCCACCCGCAATTAAGGGCAGCTGAGGCGCCGACCTTTCCCGATCCGATTATGGTAATTGTCATAGCCGAACTTGCAACTGAAGGATTGCTTATATAAATTGTGATTGGAGTCGGGTCAGCTTTAAATTAATCCGCATGTCAAGTCAATAGCGAATTGTCAAAGAAAAGGAGGGACGACAGCTACTTTGCCGTAGATCGACGTAGAAAAAGAAAATACATGATGATTATAATACCAGTCATCATCGCAGTAGCGGCAGCTGGTATTGCAGGAGCTATTTTATACCAGCCTCCCACGGCAATGGCAATAAGTGGAATAGAATGTAATAGGTCTGAGCAGCTTACTCACCATATTCATTCAGGTTTAGATGTATTTGTTAATGGCGTACAACAGCAAGTCCCTTCAAATATTGGGATACTCTCTTCACCCTCATGCCTATACTGGCTTCATACCCATAGTGAAGATGGCATAATACATGTCGAAGCGCCTGAGTCCAGAGAATTCACACTGGGGCAGTTCCTTGACATTTGGCAACAGACTAATTCAACGGGATTCTTTGACTCCGTAACTGATATGCCGGTAACAGCATATGTAGATGGCCAGAGATTTGAAGGTGATTATAGGACAATACCGCTAGAATCGCTCAGAGAGATCGTTCTCACGTATGGCACACCTCCTGAAGATATTCCAGCTGACCATGACTTTGGCGGGATAACAAGATAAAAGCATAAACGTGATATAAAGCAAAAGCACAAGCTAGCGTGGCTATGCCAAGAGTTGCGATCATAGATTCCCAAGTGGCAGGAATTGCCGGCGACATGCTGATGTCAAGCCTAGTGGATGCTGGTGCCAACAAGACCAAAGTCATTGAGGCAATCTTTGCTTGCCAGAACTTTGTCAAGGACAGCAGGATAATCAATGCTCATTTTACCAAAGTGATATCACACAGCTTTGCTGCCACACAGCTACAAATGAAATACAAAGATGGGGTGCTCAAGCGCAAGGGCACAGAACTGTATTCTGCACTTGCAAGATGCTGTGACTCTGTGGGGCTTGAGCATAGGGCCAAGACATTTGCATTAGATTCACTCAAAATGATAATCTCTGCTGAGGCTACCATCCACGGCCAGAATTTTGACAGCGTACATCTGCACGAAGCATCCAGCATTGATACCTTTGCAGACCTTGTTGGATGTGCAACAGCGTTACAGGATCTCCAGCTGTTCGATGCCAAGATGTATTCTACTAAAGTGGCAGTTGGTGGCGGCCTGCTAAAGTTCTCTCATGGTATCATGTCAAATCCTGCCAGTGCAATCCTTGAAATTTTCAAGAATAAACAATTCGTTCTGGTAGGAGGGCAGGTCGAAGATGAACTGACAACTCCTACAGGGGCAGCAATGCTTGTCAATTTGGTGCAGGGTAGTGTCAGCTACTATCCCAGCATTGCACCCGAAAAAATCGGGTATGGTGCGGGTATAAAAAAGTTTGAAGGTTTTCCCAATGTAGTTCGTGTAGCAATAGGCACATCGGGGACTGTCTATGAAACAACCAGGGACACCGTCTATGTCGTGGAAACAAACATCGATGACGCCACTGGCGAGCTAGTAGGTAACCTTGTAGAGCAGTTGGCTGAAGTCGCCAAGGACGTGACTGTCATTTCAGGTATCACTAAAAAGAGCCGGCCAACCTATCTCATTAGGATTATATCGGAAAACGCACGGCTAAACAGTGTGCTTGAGTTACTGTTCGACGAATCCGGGACGCTTGGTGCTAGAGTGCAGGAAGTAGAGCGAATTATTCTGCCTAGGGGCATACTAACTATGCCAGTTAATATTAACGGCAACATCCTCGATGTACGAGTCAAGATTGTCAAGGATTCAGCTGGAAGAATAAAAAATGTTAAACCTGAGTTTGAAGATATCAAGGTGATTGCAACAAAGTGTCAAATGCCGGTCAAGAGGGCGATGGATCAGGTCAGGGCAGAAGTTATGAAAAAGCTGGGAGGATCATAAAATGGAAACCTTCCACAAACTGGTAGAGTGGTTCGTAAAAAACGGGGGCGACAGAGCAATAGTGGCACTTTCTGGTGGAGTAGACAGCGCTGTTGTAGCACTAGCTGCAAAAAAAGCGCTTGGCAACGGCGCTATTGCCATAACTGCTGATTACAAGACGCTGGCAGATGAAGAACTTGCCGTGGCGTGGCGAGTCGCAAGAGAGATAGGCATTAAACACAAAGTGATTGAATACAATGAGCTTGAAAACACATCCTTTGTAAAAAATGACGCCATGCGCTGCTACTATTGCAGAACAGAGCTTGGACAGCACCTTGCAGAAGAAGCAAGAAGGGCGGGTATATCACTCATTGTTGATGGAACAAATATCGACGATCTGACAGACTACAGGCCCGGCATTAGAGCTCTCCGTGAAAACGGTGTGAGAAGCCCAATGATAGAGCTTGGCATAGGGAAGCTGGAGATACGTGAAATCGCAAAGAGCTTTGAGCTCTCTGTTTATGACAAGCCATCCAATGCATGTCTTGCCTCAAGGATACCGACAGGGAGCAAGGTCACATACGAAAAACTGCAAAGGATTGAGAATGCAGAGATAATAGTCAAGACAATTTTTGGAGTCAGGCAGGTCCGTGTAAGAGATCACGGCGACCTTGCAAGGATTGAAGTGGGCAGAGACGAATTGCACAAGATGTTTGATATATACAAGCTTTCAATCTTGGACAACAAGCTTAAGGAGCTTACATTCAAGTACGTTTCTATTGATGTAGCAGGCTACAAAACAGGTAAGCTGGTGATTATAGATAGATATGACTGACGACGATGAACATGACTCTCACATTTATTTAGATACTGCCGCATCAACGCCAGTTGCAGAAGAGGTGATTGCGGAAATGCTACCATACCTAAAAGAACGGTATGGTAACCCGTCCTCCATTCACAAGTTTGGTAGGGAAACAACTAGAGCGATAAATCTTGCACGAAAAAGGGTTGCAGAGATGATAGGTGCGTCATCCTCCCATGAGATCACGTTCACATCCGGCGGAACTGAGGCAAATAACCTCGCTCTAAAGGGCACAGCTATGTATGTCAAAAGCAAAATACCCGAAAAGAATATGATAATTACAAGCAGCATAGAACATGATGCAGTGCTTGAGCCATGCAAAAACCTAGAAGACGGGGGCTTTGTCACTATGCACCTACCGGTGACAGACGAGGGATTTGTAAGGCCATCTGAACTGAAAAATGTGATTTCAGATAATAATGTGGCACTTGTCAGTATTATGTATGCAAATAACGAGGTGGGCACAATCCAGCCAATCAAAGAGCTTGTCGAAATTGCGCATCAGGCTGGCGCACTTTTTCATACTGATGCAGTTCAGGCTGCAGGAAAACTGCCCTTAAATGTCAAGAACCTTGGAGTAGACATGATGTCCCTTTCATCTCACAAGATAAATGGACCCAAGGGAGTAGGGGCACTTTACATTAGATCCAACCTAAAAATATTGCCCATAATTCATGGTGGAGGACAAGAGTGGTATCTGAGGTCAGGTACAGAGAATGTGCCCGGCATCGTCGGTTTCGGCAAGGCCTGTGAGCTTGCTAACAAAAGGGTAGGGCAATACCAGGAGCATGTGGCTGGCCTGCGCAACTACCTAGTTGAGCGTGTGCTAAAGGAAATACCACGGTCGCGACTGAATGGTTTGCGCACTGAGAGGATCGCCAACAACGCACACTTTACATTCTTTGGAGTGAATGGAGAAGATCTGATAATCAAACTTGATGAAAATGGTATTGCTGCTTCTACAGGATCTGCGTGCTCGGTTAAGAAGCAAAAACAGTCACATGTGCTAAAGGCGATGGGATTTTCATATGAAGAAATTACCGGCTCGCTTCGGCTCAGCCTTGGGATGCACAATACAAAAGATGAAGTCGACAGGGCAGTTGGTATTCTATCAAGTGTTATAAAGGAGCTTCGTGAGCTTTCGCCATTTGAGAGCAAATATGTGGCTGAAATGGGTTAAGCAGTAAAATCTTTGGCAGAATAATCCGCAATATGTTCTAAGACTAGAATATATACTGCTTTGAAACATTTTTGCCAAAATAAAAGAGCTGATGTTCTGCATTGAATAATAATAATATCAATAATACAATAAATGATACGAATAGCTCTTGTTTCCTTTGCAAGTAGCCTTCCTGTTAATTTATCACTTCTATCTTCAGGTAGTTGCCCATAATCAATAAGATGCAGATATTTAGTATAAAGCCAAGGCTGAATTCGAACTAGGGGCGTTTGTCATACTAATACAACAACACCCTTTTCAACTTAGCCGTAGTGCAGAGTTTATCACCTTCTTTGATATGATTTTGTTTTGTTTGAATTTTTTATCTTACGACATTAAATGTAGTCAAAGGATGAATAATAAGTGTAAAAAGGTCGAGTTCCCGAATTATAGTTTGCCTTCAGCCAAACATGGTAGGCGCGACACCATTATTATGGAATGAGAGACTGTAACACTGTAAAAATAGCATAATCAGATTACGTGTATGTTGTGTTGATATATTTTCTCTTCCAAAAGGGCGAAAAGTAATTCCTGGAAATAGCTCGGAAGTTATTTTCTACTTTTTTATTGTTTTACCAATAATTGACCTAATTAACTGCATAAGTTCAGTGTGTGTTTCCATATCTTTCTTTCTCATGTAGTAGTACAATTCTTCTGTGGCAGCATGATAATCTATGCCTAAATTTTGTGCCAGCTCAAGCGCTATCTGAGACATAATCAGCTTTCTGAGAACGATCTCGCTGCCATAATGGGAGGCATCTCCTAGAAGCTCATTTAGGGTATTCTTGAACTGAGACTCTATGCGCCTATCTTTTGCCTCTCTACTCTTCAACACAAAGGTCAGACCCATTGTTCTCTGTTTCATGTGTATACTTTCCACCATCTCTATAAACTGGTCATTTAATTGATTATTGTCAAGAAGCACTTCTGAAAGCATGTCAGCTGCATCCTGTTCGCTTATCTTCATTTTATTTGCAATTGTAAAAAGGACATGGCAGGCAGCGCAGCCGTTTGATCTAATTAACAAAGGATTTTCATTAACAATTCTAATCTCCCTTTCTGCTATTCGCTCTGCCTCTATCCTTCTCCCGTTATCATCTAAACCTATCATATAGCATAGTGGAATTTCTCTACTAAAAAGACATCGATGAGTGTGCAAAGTTATGCCATATCGCGAAATTCTAGCGACATAATTGCTCTCTTGCTGCACTGTGTGCTATAGATTTCACGCGGAGACAGATATATCGATTATGAAATTTTTAGAGCCAATTATTACTAAAATTTAGTAATTGGTCCCTAGTTTGATAATACTTTATACATTTATTAACCCCCGACCTTATGATCTAATTGAATTTTGGATGAGAAGAATTGACGATTTAGACATCAAAATCTTAAGCGAGCTTTCAAAAGACGCAAGCATATCTGTTCCAAAACTCTCTAAGAAAATCAACGTCAATTCGTCAGTAGTTTATAGCAGAATAAAGCGCTTAGTCAAAGGAGGCCTTATCAAGAAATTTACAATTATCATAAATGATGAGGCACTTGGCTTTAGCGTCAAGGCACTCACTGGCATTAATATGGATTCCAAACTAAGAGATAATGTGCTCAGCGAGTTGTTTAGAATCTCAGAAGTAAGAGAAGTGGCTGAAGTCACTGGCAGATTCGATATCTTGGTGACCATGAATGCACACTCCCTTGACGAAATGCATCAATTAATTTCAGAAAAGATTGGACGCATTGAAGGAGTACAAAAGACAGAGACATTCATTGAGATGCGCAAGACAAGCCGCGAGCTGGCGTACCCGACATCGATTGCAAAGTAGAAAAAAGCTTGAAGATATAAATAACTAGTAATTTCACTTTACTATCGACGCTGAGCAATTGACAATACTTAGCCAGATAACAGTTGGCAACAAGCTCAAGGACTATTATGAGCTTACAAAGCCCAAGATCTGGTATCTGCTAGTTTTCACGGCATTTGGAGCAGCGCTTACAGCTTCGTTCCTATTTGATGTCCCTATAACTCTGTTGACCTGGCTGCTTTTGCTGGGTGGAGTAGCCGCTGGGTCGGCGGCTGCTGACACCCTCACTGGATACAACGACCGCGACATTGATGCAATAATGGAGCGCACAAAGAACCGACCAATACCGTCGGGGCGGATCTCTCCAAAGAATGCCCTAATCTTTGGGCTGATTTTGGCAGCAATTTCGCTCGCCTGCGCTTGGTTTATCAATATCTGGGCATTTGGTCTGATGGCCTTTGGTCTCTTTGACAACATCTTAGTTTACAGCAAATGGCTCAAGCGAAGAAGCCAGTCAAACATCATACTAGGTGGCTTTTCAGGCGGCGCTCCTGCGCTGATAGGATATATTGCTGTAACGACTCAAAACATTGAGATAGGCCTTGTGATGGCTGGACTTGTTTCCACATCTGGAGCCTTGCATTGCACGTCAAAAAGGACTATGCCAAGGCTGGCGTGCCAATGCTTCCCGTTGTGTCATCAGAAAAGCGCTCCGTCAGGATCATCGCCGGCACTACATTGATGATGGTGTTGTTCAGTGTATTCCCCTTCTTTTTCAACCACTTTGGCATGATCTATTTAGTTACGGCAAGTACCTTTGGTGTAGCCATGATCGCATTCTCCGTTTGGCTGCTGGTCAAGCCAAGCGAGAAAGCTTCATGGAGTGTGTTCAAGTTTTCCAGCCCCTATCTGACGGCGCTTTTTATTGCCTTCATGGTCGATGCCTTTTTCAAGTAACTTTTCACATTCATACAATATTCTTGCAATGACGACATGTGTCTCAAGCGCAAGGTTGCTGATAGAATATGTAGGACCTAGGGATTTTGTCACGTTTTCTGAAAAGTGACCCTTTGCAAAGCCGCCAATCACAAGGCTGGAATGGTCTACGCTTCGAGCATTTTCAGCCACTTTTTGCGCTTTGCTTTGGACACCAACAGTTGATAGCCCAATAACCATGTTGGGCTTGATTATGTCAATCAGATCTGCAAAGGTGCCATCGGATAATTCCATTAGAATAGTTCCTTCATTGCTTTTGATTACATTGTCTCTGAACAGGCTCACCATTAACCTTTCAAAACGAAAGTATGATTTGGGTATGCGCAGATTGTCTGCAATGGCGATTATCTTGTCATTTATTGTATGAACATAGACCTTGAGCATCATATTCATAAAAAGAGGCGTCGATAGAGCTTCCATTAGCGCAAAATGGGCGATATCTGGTCTGCCTCGCTTCAAGCTATCTGGCAGACGCTTCATTGCGGCGTGGTGATAGCTCCTATCAAGCAGAATTTCTGATGATTTCTGCTGCAGCCGGCGAGAGTGATTCCTTACCGCGGCGTGGCCTGCAATCTCATCTGGGATCGTCTCGAGTGCAGCCTCGGCAATGATAAGCGTTATCGTACTAGTTGGTGTCGATTGTGTCCTATATTAAGGACTGGCGCCAGCATGTTTTGTAAATATTTCTGCCCTTCTGGCATGCACTAGTTTTTGCACTTCTTTTATAGATAGTTCAAGCTCAATGTCTGCTTCACTTTTATCTTGGGCGGCGACTAAAATTTCACCCGGCCCAAATTTCACCCGGCCGATCTCTATTGGCACCGTTATATGAAGGATCTCAGCAAGAAGATCAAATATGGCAGGATATGTTGCATTATTTTGGTATATGTAGGTAGTTGTTCCGTCGCTGGATAACGTGTCTTTTTCAAGCGGAAGAAAAAAGGAAGCAGATGATATTGAATCGATGATCCTGATAGCTAAGCGGGCAAGCTCCACCCGGTCACTTTCATTGGCATTATCTTGTTGTTGTTGTTGTTGTTGTTTGAGCTGTGCATATTTTTTTGCCAGCTCCTCAAGTTCGTCAAGCTTTGCCAATAAGACTAATAGTTTTCCAAATTAAATAACAGTTACCAAGGCTTATCAACCACGCCCACATACCTTCTGTTATAAAGCATTGAACAAGAAGAAGCAGAGAGTTAAACAAATAGCAAGAGAGCATATTGATGTGCTTGTAGAACATGCCTTGCATGAGAAGGATGATCATCTTGCCTCGAAACAGGCTCGTCAAGCCAAAATGATAGCAATGCACCAACGCATACGCCTGCCCTATGAGATAAGGCAGCTTTACTGCAAAAGGTGCAAGGCCTTTATAATACCAGGCCGGAGCGCTCGAGTAAGGGTCGGCAGGGCAAAAACAAGGGCTTTGAGGATTACCTGCCTAAAGTGTGACTACACCTATCGCAAACTCTTGGTATGGAATAAGGATTTATAGGGGCTAAGGAAATTTCCGAACTACTATATGGCCAAGGTTTATGATGTTCCTGCTGAGAAGCTGATAGCCAAACTGGCTGATCAGCTTAAGAAGGACAAAAAAATAGATCCCCCGACTTGGTCGCAATTTGTCAAGACAGGCTCGCATGTACAAAGGATTCCCCAAAACAAAGATTGGTGGTACATCCGATGCGCTTCTCTACTTAGAAAGATTTACCTTCACGGTCCTCTCGGAATTGCCGACTTGAAAGTTGCCTACGGCGGTAGGAAAAGGATTGGATACAACCTTGCCCACCACCAAGATTCTAGCGGCGCCATCATTCGCAATGCCCTTCATCAACTGGAAGCATCGGGCTACATTGTCAAGGTACAGCATAAGGGCAGAACAATTTCAAGTGAAGGTATGAAAAAGATGGATAGGCTGGCTACGGAAATACATAAAGAGCTTGTCAAGACTGTGCCCCAGCTCCAACGCTACGCATAAGAGTATGTCTAGCTCACAACCCTCGCAACCAAATGATGAGGAAATAAGAAGGCGAGAAGCCGAGGCTGCGACCATGCGCCAGCGGGTTTTGCAGGTAGTGCTCGATCCTCAGGCGCGCCAGCGGCTGATGAATATACGGCTTGTAAAGGCTGATCTTGCACAAACTGTTGAAAATTACCTTATCAGTGCGGCCTCTTCCGGCAGGATCAATCGCCCGCTAACTGATGATGAATTGAAGCAGCTGTTGTTGCGCATCCAGCAGCCAAAGAAAGAGTTCCGGTTTGAAAGGCGTTAAACACTCAGCTAACCTATATACTCAACAGTTCAGGCATGAGTTAACTATTTAAAGTGTGAAACGTGCTTGCTATTCTATGAAGGCAGCAGTATTTCGAGAATACAACAAGGATCCAACAAAGAATGTCAAGATTGAAGATATCGACGTTCCTAAGATAAAGTCTAATGAAGTTTTGATAAAGGTTGAGGCGGCGTCTTACAACTATAACGATCTTTGGGCTATATGGGGCGAACCAGTGAAGACTCCCCTTCCACATATTTCAGGAAGCGATATAGGTGGAACAGTAGTTGAAGTTGGCCCTGATGTCCAAAAGATCAAGGTTGGCGATAGAGTTGTTTCGCATTCCAACATGAGCTGCAGAGTATGCTATGAATGCACCTCTGGTAGGGAGTATGACTGCAATGAAAGGACTATCTGGGGATTCCAGACAGGCCCGCTCTGGGGAGGATTTGCTCAGTATGCCCACCTTCCGGAGGTAAATGTCGTCAAGATTGCAGACAACGTTTCCTTTAATGACGCCGCGGCAGTTTCTATGGTGGGCATGACATCGTGGCACATGTTAGTTGGCCGCGCCAAAATCAAGCCGGGCCAGCTGGTGCTTATCATGGGTGGAGGTTCCGGCGTTGGCATGGTGGGCACCCAGATTGCCAAATTGTACAACTGCACAGTCATTGCAACTGCAGGCAACAAGGACAAGATGGACAAGTGCATGGAGCTTGGAGCCGACTATACTGTCAACCACCGAGAAGCTGACTGGTACAAGAAAGTACGCGAAATAGCAAAGAAGATGGGTCAACCCGGTGTCGATGTAGTCTTTGAGCACATTGGCAAGTCGGTGTTTCCGCAGGAAGTTGCGCTGCTCAAGATGGGCGGAACACTAGTTGCGACAGGTGCAACTACAGGATATGATTCGACTATTGACCTGAGGTTCCTGTTCTTTAAGGGAACCAACCTGCTTGGCTCTACTCAGGGCACTAAGGCAGAGCTTGAAGACGTAATGTATTGGGTTAGCAAGGGCAAAATCAAGCCAGTAATAGATACCATCTTGCCATTTAGCAACATGGTAGAAGGCCATGTAATGATGGCAAACGCCCAACAATTCGGCAAGATCCTGACGACTCCACAGAAACTATAAACACTGTCCTCTCTTTTCCTTTTCTTATGTTCCGCAGCCTGATTTTTGTTCCTGGCAATAGCATGCGCTTTGTAGAAAAAGCCAAGACACTTGCAGCAGACATAATCTGCTTTGACCTAGAAGACTCGGTGCCAGACAACGAAAAGGACGCAGCGCGCAGGATAATAGCAGAAACATTGCTAGCACGACGACAGGAATACAGCGGCATTGTCTATGTGAGGACGAATTCGCCTGAGTCGGGACTCATACCTGATGATCTTAAAGCTGTTTTGCAAGAAGGAATAGATGGTATAGTAGTGCCAAAGGTCAATGATGTTTCTGAGATGCTCGAGATCAAAAAGCATATCGTCATGCTTGAAAAAGAAAGAAAGACTGATAAAATTGCATTAATGCCTTCAATCGAAACAGCAAGAGGGGTTGTAAACGCCTACTTGATTGCAAGCGCTGAAGAGCGAATAAAGGCCCTTGTTTTCGGAGTCTTTGATTTTCTCTATGATATGCGGCTTGACTACGATGAGCATGACCCCCTAGGATATTCTTATGTGCGTGCAAAGATTCCAGTTGATGCAAGGGCCGCAGGCGTCCATGCAATAGATGCAATATGGCAAAAGATCGATGACATCGATGGTCTTATCAGAGATGCGACAATGGCAAGAAGCCTTGGGTATTCTGGCAAGAGCATAATCCATCCAAGTCAGATAGAGCCGGTGCACAAAGTCTTCCGCCCCAGCAAGAATGAAGTCGAGTGGGCAAAAAAGGTAGTGCAAGCGCTTGGTCAGGCAATGAAGAAGGGTACTGGAAGAGGCGCAATAAGACTTGAAGGCAAGATGATAGATGTCGTTCACTACAAGCAGGCAAAGGCCATTTTAGATGCAGCAGACACATAAAAAATCATATATCATATGTGATGATGATGTGAATGGATGAATTAGGTATATCAAGTGTAAATCTCTATGTATCTTCTTGTGGCGGACATCCTGTGCATGCTGTGTGGTTGCACATGTAAAGAGATGTTACATTAGCGTTTCGCATCTGTTAGCGTAGCATTGGCATGCGCTGTTTTATGAGTGATATGGAATTGCAGATATTGACACTTGATAAATCTGCAAACACCGGTCAGGATAGTTGAGATCAGCTGCGATAAGAAGTTCGCTCATGATAATGGTTTATCTCTATATGCCAGATCAAAACCCCCTTGATACTTTATTTCAGAAAAAAGCAAATTACGCCTAACCTCGGAGGATTTTTTTCCTTACAGATCCGCTGGGGTTGCTAGAAAATTATTAGACAGTAAGAAATGAAACATCGGAAATTAAATCATATACTAGTAATTTATTCTTGAATGATTAATACAAATAGAGTGACTAGTTCAATTAGAATTGGCACGCAAGAGGATCAGTAAATCAACGAAAGGTAAAAAACAGAAGAAAACAACAAGAAGAGCAAAAAATAACAGCAGCAGGCAAAATGCGAAACGATTAACACTTGAAGAGAAACTGGCCCAATATCTCAATGAAACGCTATCTTTTGAAAACGCAGCAGTATCAAGGCTGCAATCAAGAATAAAAGAAATACAGTTGGAGGATGCAAAGCAGCAGCTCCAACAACATTTAGAGGTGACAAGAGAGCAGCAAAATAGGCTAAAGCAACTTATCACAAATCTCGGAGCAAGACCAACCAACGATTCTGGACAACTGCCTATTCTGGTACCTCCAAGAGCTCTTGCCAATACGCTAAAAAAATCAATGACTTCTGCGGAACAGCAAATAAAGTCAGCAAAGGAAGATCTTGTAATAGAAAATGCAGAAGTTACAATGTATGATACATTGCTTCAAGTGGCACAATTAATGAATGCTGGAGATGCTGTGCCTGTATTAAATCAAAACTTGGCAGAGGAAAGGGCTATGGCTGACTGGATAAGGG